>Ga0116104_1000393_pt1 | contig 32020 bp, 30 predicted proteins | sample June2015DPH_4_15_FD_89715 | JGI IMG/M metagenome (GOLD analysis project Ga0116104, IMG submission 89715) | Peatland microbial communities from SPRUCE experiment site at the Marcell Experimental Forest, Minnesota, USA - June2015DPH_4_150 | ecosystem: Environmental > Terrestrial > Soil > Wetlands...
GCCCGGCACAAAGCCCCAGTGCAGCTCGAGTTTCCTCGTGCGGTCATTGGCAAAGTCAAATGGCCAAACAAGATCAGGAGTAAACGTGCGATAGTAACTAGCAGGATCCTTGGCAAAGATGCTATGGTACTCCACAGCTACTTCGAGCTCGTCTCCGATAGCGTCGATGCGCAGCATGAGTGTATACCCCTGCGTGCGGAGCACCTCTGTGGCCCTCGCTACATCACCCTCGCGGACAAACACGTCGAGGTCAGTGCACACGCGTAGGGCTACGTTGCCATACGCGTTGCGTGCTGAGAGGGGATCTTTGTAGGGGATGATGGGGATGCCCTCACGATTGAAGCGCTCCAGGACCGTTAGCAACTCCCGTATGAGCATGGCGTTGTGCTGTGCATTCGACTCGAAGTCGGTGCGCAGTCGTTCCATGACGGCGGGGGGGACGAGTGTTGGACATACCGTACTGAGCTGCAGGTAGAGCGACGGGCTCGTGTAGTTGAACGTATCTGCGTCTCTAGTCAGTCGTACGAGCTTATCCTACTCAACACCGGTCTGCCGCAGTTTGTTAAGCTGGTCCACTTCGCGCGTCGCTGCGGATCCTTGTACCGCAGATAATGATTAATTCTTAGAGGCGTCAGCACATTTACAGTAAGATTGTAGGATACTCTTTGTTTAGCATTGCTGCTAATATTATCGTTATTCGTGGTCTGAACATTGCAATCTTCGGAGCAACTTTGCAGCTTATAGACGTGAGTACCTGGATCGATGGAACTTGATTCGAAAAGCATCTGCGATCATTTCTTTGCACTGCAAACTAAATAATCTCCTAGGTAGTAAGAGATGTTGAACTTGGATAGATACAAATCGCTCCGTGCGATAAGATATGGGATGCCCAAAAAACGATGATCTCGTAGTCGCCGGTAGATTTCAAAAACATACGCGAAATTCGCGTAGCCTTTGATAAATATTTTCTTAAAACCACAAGCTTGTAGGGCTGCTTTGGCTTCGTCTGGGGTGAAACGGTGGCAATGATAACCGTACCGCCCTTCCCAATCTTTTGACCAGTGGTGTTTTTTAAAAACCGTTTGTCAGTTCCAAATGGTAATTACCAGAGTACCATCTTCTTGTAGTTGATTGTACATGTTCTGCAACGCTAAATGCCTGTGACGCACGGTCGGAAGGAAGTGTAGCACTCCACAACTCACAATTTTTTCGACTCGCTCCTCCAGCGGATACGGTCGGGTAATGTCCCACACAAGACTCTGCACGTTGTTTATGCCTTCCTCATACATTTTTTTGTTGAGAACTTCAATACTCACCGCTGAAAAATCCATTGCATACACTTTTTTGCATGAGCGTGCAAGCTCCGTCGTAAGCCGGCCTGTTCCACAACCAGCATCTAACACGACCTCTTCCATCTGTGGGTCTATTAGGTTCATTACCACTTGTTTCTGGAGCCAATCGACCCAAAATCCAAAATGTTGAAGAAACCACTCGTCATATCCTCCAGCGTTGCTATCTCTGCTTTGTAATTGTCTCTCTTGCATGACTTCTCTTGGTCGCCTAAAACGTCAATAGATTTGTGCAGGCACTTGCGTCAAATTGCACTGCCGTACAACAACGACCGATTGCGTGCATAAGGCTTTCGAATTCTTCCAATCTTAACTGGCCGCGCGACGTAAGGTGAGCTGTGTTAGGTTAGGTTCACATAATGCGCTAATATTAGCCCAAGTTATAAATCTTCGAATAATGCCTCGTGTGGTTGTAGCACTCGACAAGGTCTCAACAAAAACTTTTCTTTGAAAGATTACCCGTACGACCAGACGTTTTTTTTGCGAGTACAGCTTTAGTCCAATATCCGGCCTGATAACGTGCGCATATCCCTTTTTCGGCTCTGTCGCTGCGCTGATCACGCAAATCTGATCACAAAGCGGCCTCAACAAGTCCAAGCAGTTGAAAAGGAATATTTCGAAGGAACGCGAGGAGAGACCACCATCTTGATATCCAAATCATTTTTTCTGATCATAATATTTAGCACTATTTTGCCAAAGCATTCGAAGCTTTTTGATCCTCCTTGAAGAGGAACAAGCCATGACGACAAACCCGACCTAATTTGCGCGCGGGATTTCAATCGGCGCACACGATGTGCTTTTTCGTTCATAGCTTGAACCGGTATAACAGTAACCAAATCATTAGCAGCGCTGGATGAAGCAAATAAAGCATCTTCTTGCGTGACGCGAATGCGGGCAACATCTTAACATCCTGATGATTTGGGAGTAGCATTACTCGAAGCAAGGAGCGACACTTGTCCCGCGCACGTTCTTGCATAAACAAGGCATAGCGGAGACCTGGGAAATCTCTGTTAAACGTAGTCTCTGCGAGCCCGTCAAAGGCATTTTCGGCAAAATCAGGGTGCCAAGCAGCTTCCCGGTGATAAAGCCGCAATGCAACCCTCTCCACGTATGCGCATGTGCGGGGGTCGTGATCGAGGCGTGGTATGATGTCCTCAGGGAGCGGGGCGCCTGCTACCTCATTCGCCAGCAGGAGGCCGACGGTGAGTATGCGCAGACAGCCGCGCTGGCGCGCGATCGTCACGAGCTGATTCCAGTTGAGGTCGGTGTTGGCGGTGATGAGTGTGGCAACGTCGTTAAGGAGATTCCACCATTGCCAGCCGTGTTTAGCTCCGTGGATGCAGGCCAAGAGAAGCGCGTCCTCAGGAGAGAACGAGCATACGCGCGTCCCGTCGATCAAAAACGTCTTCGCCCGCTCCCAAAGTGAGGTGTTGTTCCGAGTAACAGACCACTGCCTCGGCAAAAAGTTCCAGTGCAATTCAACCTTCCCGATACGGTCATTCTCGAAGTCAAACGGAAGCGCAGCGAGCTCTTGATCGTCGCGTGCATGTAGTTCAGCAGGATTTTTGGCAAAATCGCACTCGTAGAATATTGCTACTTCGAGCTCGCCTTCGATCGCGTCCACTCGCGGAACGCGTGTATACCCCAGCGCTTTAAGCACGTGGGAAGCCAACTCTACGTCATTCTCACGGACGAACACGTCGAGGTCAGTGCACACGCGTAGGGCTACGTTGCCATACGCGCTGTGTGCTGAGAGAGGGTCTTTGTAGGGGATAATAGGGATGCCCTCACGGTTAAAGCGCTCTACAATGGTCAACAAGTCCCGTATGAGCATCTTGTTGTGCTCTGCGTTCGACTGATAGTCGGAATGCAGTTGCTCCAAGACGGCGGGAGGGACGAGCGTGGGGCACCGTGTGCAGAGCTGCTGGTAGAGTAGCGGACCCAAGTAAAAATACCACGCCCTCGCGAGCCGCACGAGCGCTTCCCAATCTACGCCGCTCTGCAGCAGTTTTTCGAGCTGATTAACTTCGTGCGTCCCTGCTTGAAGTCTGATACAGCACAGGATAATGAGCTCTTCTACTGAGGCCCCGCTTTCTTCGGCAGTACGGTATACGTTTGACATCATAGACATTGAAGACTGCTGCTTTTTTAAGACAATGTGCAGGCTTCCCATTAGAAGCAAGCAGGCCAGTGATTGCACGCAACTGTACTTCTTGATCTTGCTTTTTTGACCTAAAAGACTGTCCAGCGGTTATAACAGTAGACGCCGTTAAGCGCAAAAAACGTTATCATCCAATTAGCAGAAGAGCACTCTAAATGGAGCATTGAAACGCTTCCGCCAGCAAGAGCTAAGAGGTCTCGCTTTGCGAGGCTGTTACGCCTCAAGAATGTTCAAGAAGATCATGTGTGGCTCGTACCACGTTTATGCCGATCTCAATGGTTCCCACCACTCGAATTCTAACTTCTCGCCCTACTAGGCTTTTCAGCGTGTGTAAGAGATTCGAAACGAATAATGACCTATTTTACCTCAAGAACTTTGCACGTCACGCTGATGTCTCGATTTTCACGAAGAGTGCTTTCGATCATCACCTCCTTATCAACGTACTCCGTGTAAATGCACGCGAACCAAGCGACTGCGGTAAACAAACATTTGGCGCGAATTCACTCGACACCGTCTGGGCATCAATACGCACATGTGTTTCACGTGCACATTCGCTTCCCGCTGATTCGCTGCCCCCTGACATGCCAGCACTTCAGCAACAGTTTAACGCTTCATAGACATAAAGGATGCTTTGAATTTTTCAACATTGCCTTATTTTGCCAAAACTGGGTTGCTTTGCCATTTTTTGGGCCTTTCTGTTTAAATCGTGCGGTGATTGACGTTCGTTTGAGCTGTTGTTTCACGTACTGCCAAAATCGTGAGTAATAGGCATGTTATTTCTTTGCATGAAGCTGAGACCGTATTGTCAATTATCGCCACTGCAATCCGCACAAAGACGTTAGTAATCGCATCTGATAAGTGATGTTTGGACGTATGCAGAGTTCACGTTGCAGCGTGAGGCTTTATCTAAACTTCAAATACTTCTTAACTCCTTCTCATCAAACGTCGCTCAAGAAGGACAGTCATTTCACTCGCTGCGACTTTGGCGCAGGTCGAACGCGGTTTCGTCATTATCGAGGCCATTAACAACTCTTCGATCGAACGTCATTATCGAGGCCATTAACAACTCTTCGATCGAACGCAAGCAATTTTTTTGAGGTGCGCGTCGAAGAGCCTGCTCCACGAGGCGCAAGAGTGGATAATTCCCTACGGAACTCGTCGCGATGCAGCGTCTGGACGTACCATCTTGAGGTACCGTGCAGGGCTACCTACCCAAACTTGATTTGGAGGTACGTTTTGATTAACAAAACTGTTTGCACCGATAACGGCGTTCTCTCCTACGGTCACGCCTGGCATAACGACGGAGTTGCTCCCAATTCTGCAATTCTTTTTTAGCGCTACTTTTCCTGCTTTATTGTCGATGCTTGAAAAGCTCAGTATCACGCATCCAAATCCAATTTTAACATCTTCCTCAATTTCTACTCCGTTCATAGCATCAATTACGGTAAATGAACCTATCTGGGCTTTCTTTAGCTTGAGGTTCTCAGAGTGCAGAGCTCGCCAGTACCACTGAGTCATGCCTTTTTTGTCAAATTTTGGGGCTTCCCACATCGTTCTCACTCGCGTTGTATGTTAACGAAATAAGACATATATATTTTCAACCCGTTGCGATTGGTTTGCAAACAAGTTAAGACGTGTCCAACTCCGCCTTCAGACGCAGACTTTGTGACGGCTGCGTCAAAAGTTCCAGGTTTAGATCAATTTTGACCTTGTTTACCTAGACCCGTGTTGAACGCGTGAGTTACGAAGCAACATTGCAGTTAGAGTTCAATCGTCGGAAAGCAATAAGGGTCAGAGCAATATCTACATGATACCAAACGTGGAATGAAGCTAGCGATCTCACCCTCAATAGACGGACAAGCTTCTCCAGTTGCCTTAAGCACGAGGATGAGTAGCGTGCGTTGTAGTAGCTTTGATCTCTTTGACACTTTTTGTATTGTTTGCTCCAAAGCAGACGAGTTTCGTGGATGGTCTCTACAGGTCTTGTAGACTTTACTTACCCGGTATTATGTAAGCGAATTAGAGTCTTCCAACGATGGCAAGCAGGGGTTGCGCTAACACAATTGCTAGTGAGCAGCGCCCCTCACAGTAGGCAAGCACAAGCAGAAGGAAAGGCACCACTGCGAAATCAGCCGGGGAGTAGTGAAACCCATCTTGAATGGCCCGGCTTGCTTGTAGTCGCAGTTTTTAAGTGCACGCAAGTAAAACAATTTATTATGAACCTGTTTTCTCGGGCTTTATTAAGCCAATTCATTCAGGATTGTAATATTGATGAGCCACGAGCTGAGAGAGAGTCTTTTTTACCTGCTGTGCCGCTAAACACCGGCGGGAAGTGTGGTGCTGCAGCTAACGATTGCAGCTTACTCCGATGCCCCCATGTTCTGGCAGACGCTTACATCTTTTTGTCCGCATGGGAGGGTCCTCGGGGATGAAATCAGAAGAAAAAGTACCAAACCGAATTCGCTATTTGGAACCATACATTACTGGCAAAAAGCTGCTGCATTTAGGATGCGTGAGACATGACTGGCAAGAGTCACTGAGCAGTGATTGGATTCACGCGTTTCTTGAGAAATACGCGGACACTACAGGGATAGATATTCTCGAATCTGATATAGAAGAACTTAAGAAAAGGGGTTTCAACGTTCAACAAGGAAATGCGGAAGAGTTCGATCTAAACACGACGTTTGACGTTATTTTTGCTGGGGAACTAGTGGAGCATTTGGAGAATCTCAAAGGTTTCTGTGACAGCTGCAAGCGCCATATGAGCACGAATTCTTTACTTATCATAACCACGCCTAACAGCTTTGGAATACGGTATTGGATACGATATGCAGCTCTTCGCAAAAAAACTCGATTTAACACTGAGCACAAGTGCTGGTTTGATTCAGAAACCATTTCCACATTACTTGAGCACAACGGTTTTGAGGTCGTCCGAGTTGACTACTTGCCGCTCGATTCACCTACTATGAGAACGCCCTGGCGCCAAATGGTTGGGGCTCTTGAAAGGGCGTTTCCTCAATTTGCTCCGGTTTTGCTAGTTATCGCACAGCTCAAGATATGACGCTCCCAAAATAGCTTCTAAGCGAATTAATGTCGAACCCTGTAATGTTCAAGCCCCAGAGTGCGAGAAAGCTTTTGCGACAGGACCAATGTCCCGTGAGTATACGTTCTTGCCGACGCAGGGAGCGATGGCATAGCATTTCTGTGCCCTAAACGCCGCTACTGGGAACAGACTTTCGGATTATAGCAGCTATCCATCACCAACAGGAATTGCAGTGCCCCTGCCGTGTCAACGGCGTGGCCTACTTCGGAACAGCCACGAAGTTCATGCCATTGGTGGCCAGACGCCCACCACCCTGACCGTCCCCGCTACCAACGACCACCCGTGTGTCAACCAGAAGTATTCCGTCTTGGGCACCTTCCTAAACGCAGGGGACGCCTTAGACCCTCCTCGTGAACAAAATGCTCTACACGACTGAGGCTTCCAAATGCCATCGCGCCAAAAAGGGTCTCACATGATCCAATTGATGTTGTAAGCAGGGCTGGTGAGCCCCAGCACCAAAAGCCTGAAAGGTCAAGCCACTAAATTGGCTGCAGAAGTCCTTGATGAGGTTCTTTCAAGCACCATTTGTTTGCCAAACCGAGATGAGAACTCAAACGAAATGGAATTTAGGGGCTTAGATAAATATCAGAGCCGCCGTTTGAGTAGATTCTGTTTCCGGACTCCAAACTGGTGTTAGCAACTGGAGAGTATAGTGCTGATGTGCTGGTGACGGTTTGTCCTGATAGGGTTACGGTCCCATCTACCACGTTCTCGTACCGCGCGTAAGTATATCTCGGCGTTTTTAGCACTTCAAAAATCGGGAATATTGATTGATCTGGGCTTCCTTGTAGCGTCACAGGTACCAAACTCCACGCTATCTTAAGTCGCGGCGCCCCGTACGAATCGACGTATATATGAGTTTTTGGGCGTTCGTTCGTCCAAAGCCAAGTACCTGCTGCAATTTCCTGAGGATGAATGTACCACGTGTCGTACTGTTGTCCGTGTGAGTTTAGGAGAACAGCCCGCGGCTGGCCAAAGAGCTGGTAACTAAGCCCGGTATTGGCAAAGAGCGTTAATATAAGCAACACCGCAATAATCACATCCGCCTGCTTTTTCTGTCGGCTGAGCTCACGCCGAAGAAGAAGTCTTGTCACCTCGAAAGGTTGTCAGGCTACTTCGCTTACGAACTATGCTGACCAGCTGCGGAGCCCTTATGATTGCTTCAACCCCAAACGGGACACACGGGAGCAAGATGATCAATGTGAAGGTAGCACACTCACTGAGCTCACGAGATAAGAAAGACCGGGCATTGCAAAAGCTAAGAGCCATAGGAGCAGGCTACTTATCATCAAGAGTCTGTATTCACGTTCGAACTTGGTTTCCTTCGGGCTTAATATTGCTAGTACGGCCCCTATGGCAGCAAGCGCAGTAATTGCGTAGTACGAAATGAGATTCAATACCTCGGCAGGCCCTTGAAGCCCTGTTGCGTATGCTTTTTGCTCGGTGGCCGTGCGAGCTTCTACCGTGGCGATTTGCACCAAACTGCCGGTCGACTTTTGAATTGCTGCTAAAAAGCCTTCGGCAGTGCCTTGTGTCGCGATGCCCCACCACAAGTAGACCAGGGCCACAGACAACACGAGAATGGACAGAGAGAGTGCCTGGTGAGCCTGGAGCCTTTTTGAGCGGGACCGGTCCCAAGGAACCGCATATAAGATGACGGCGCAAAGGCAGAGAAGCACGAACATGTAAGAGAAAGTGTAGTATGAGATAACCAAGGACGGCAATAGAACGAAGAACAGGGCCTGTTGTTTTTGCTTCTCAATTTCTGTGTCTAATATAACAAGGAGGATCAGTGCGAGGAACAAAAGATCCATACGCGAACGCACGCTGGTAACCGCAGCCTCCAAAAAAAATCACTTGAAACACAAACAAAAGCGCACACAAAAAGGCAGAGAAGCTCGAAACGTAGCGCTTCGCTATCAGGAACAGCGTTACCGGGAGAATATAGAGTAAGATCGGGCAGACAAATTGATAGGTCTCGAGCGCGCTAGTGCCGAGCAAAAAATGATAGATAGCGTGAGAAAGGTAGACGTGAGAGAGGAGTAAACAGGACCACTTAGCTTAAAAGTCCACAATCCGCCGTGTATCATCTGCTGAATCGCAAGAAACTCGGCATCAAAATCGCCCCCGGCGATGATACCCCTCAGTGGCAGCGAAAGCACCATCGCAAGAGATATCATCAACGTAGCCACCACATAGGTCGCCGTCGACACAGGTTGCTTAGAGCGCCAGATAAAGATGATGTACACAGGCACTAGGGCGAGCACGAAGAGCATTACGATGTTGATCTGCTCTGTGTTAATAATTCTAACCGCTATTAATGTCAGTGCCGGAAAAGCGAAGGCTATAATCCCAAAGGGCACGAGTTCGCCCCATATAGACCTCAGCTGATCCAGATAAGTGCTAAAGTGAAAGTCGAGATCAATGGCATTCCGGCTGGAAGGGGATAAGTGCAAACAGGGCAGCGCTGTAACCTCCCACAAGTGTTAGAGTTGAAAGACGAGTTGTAATACCCAGTATCAAAGCTAAGAAGTTCACGCCTAACCCAACAAAAACTAAAAATGCGATGCTAATGCCGACGGATAAAACAAATCGCTTTGACGCGTTAAGTCTGTCCAATCTCAGCACATTTAAGAGCAAAAAGCCCGGAACAGTTGAGAAGTATAAAAAGGCGAGAAGCGGCCTTAAGAACGGGACATCAAGCAATATGACACCATCGACGAGCACGAGGGAGCATAACGCCGCAATCAGCCAGTCTACGTGCTTCGGTCCCTTCATCCGGTCTCCTAACAATGATTTGCAGAGCGTATGACAGAGGATGTTTTTTAGTCTTTCGCCGGCAGGGTGGAAGGAAAAACGTGCGTCGACCGGTGCTTCTGCGTTTGCAGCAATTCGTGCCGCTCTCCGTTAGATAGAACAAGGTTTTCATCACCGCTTCAGCAATATGCTCTGCTTTGCCGTTGCGAGAAGTAAGCCGGGCTTCCTTCTTTTATTGTCATTACCAAAATGGCGGGGGCTGCGCGTTCCTATAAGATCAACCGCCGGCAGGACCCCGCACGGACCGGCGGCGAGTTTTCCCCGTATCCAAGCTCGAAGAAACGCCGTGCCGCAGAGCTCCGAAAGCAGCGCAATCGCTCCCACCCAAGGGAGGGCGGCGACGCTCGCGTAGTCTCCTGAGGATGCCAGTTTCGTTGCGCGTTGCGCTATATCTCTACATCTAAGTGGGTGGAAATCCCTGTAATTGCGCGTTCTCGTTCAGAAACTCCCCATCTAGCATCGGCCCTTCTGCTTCTTCGACTAGAAACACGACGGTAAGCAGCTGCTGGGCCGCTCCCCCGCGCCACTCTGCCTTCAGATAAACGGGATCGATGAGCTCAAGAAAACGACGAACTCAACGACGAACAAAATCAGAAAGACGGCGAAACTGTAGCTGTTGATGAACGCTAGTACAAAAATCGTACCGACGAACACCGCGAGCAGGATGTACTAATCGTTGTGCTTGAGTCACTAACACGACAAATCCCCGTTGACTCACATTGTGGCTCTTAGCACATAAAAACGTCCGCTCATCTCACGCTGTGTGAAGGGCGCGTATTTCTGCTGCTTCGCGCCCCTAAAGGCGATAATCCCTTAGCAGCTGCTTAATCTCGTCTTTCGAAAGCTTAGTCGCCAGATGTGAGGTGTATTTAACGTTGCCCTGAGCGTTCTTCAATCGGTCGCCGCGCTGATTCAATACGAAAAGCTCTCCATCTGCCACTGCGTGTTGTGCTTCATCGTCAGTCATCAGTTCCTCGTACATTTTTTCCCCAAGCCTTTTTCCAATGATTTCAGTCCCTATTTGCTCAGGCTTATAACCGTATAAGGGTGCAAGCTCCTCTATCATTGCATTCGCGAGGTCGACGATTCGCAACGCTTGCATTTTTAGCAAGAAGATTTCCCCCCCGTTACTCATCTCGGTTGCCCGCAAGATTAGGTCGACCGCGTGAGGGATGCTCATGACAAATCGCGTCATTTCTGAGTGCGTGATGGTGACTGGTCCTCCTCGCTCGATTTGACGTTGAAAAATGGTTACTACTGAGCCTCTCGAAGCTAAAACATTTCCAAAACGGACGCAAGAGAACCGAACCCTGCGATCCCCCTTGTCGAAATTCGCCGACAGAGCTAAGCGCTCGGCTAGCAGCTTAGTCGCGCCCATAACGCTTGCGGGATTGACCGCTTTATCTGTGCTGATGAGCATGACTTTTTCGATATCTTCGTCTAGCGCCGCATTTATGACGTTTTCGGTTCCAAAGACGTTCGTTTGCACGGCGTCGTGAGGGTGGAGCTCACACAAGGCCACGTGTTTCAACGCGGCCGCGTGGAACACGATGTCAACCTTCTCCAACGTCCTTTTGACTTTCTCTTGATCCCGTATATCGCCTACATAAGGGACTACGACGCCATCTGAGAACTGCCGTTCTAGCTCAAACAAGGCGGTTTCGTTATTGTCAAGCACTTTAACCAGGGCAGGGCCAAATTCAAGTATCTCTCCAACAAGTTCCCGTCCTATCGAACCCGCTCCGCCTGTTACCAAGATCACTTTTCCTTTGTAATAATCGCCTCGGGTCATTTCTATTCCCCTTTGCCTCTGCAAACAATGTTAGGCCGCTTGCTCTGCAACTGCGCATGCAGGGTGAAAAAGCTGTACGAGCGTTTGCACGTTGCGCTTAGCTGAGAGGCTTGCAGCAATGCCTCTTCGCACCTTTCACATCCGCTCGAGCGTTCTCCGAAACCCTCTTGCTCAGCACTGCTTCCTAAATACACTTACTCCTAGCTAAGGGCAGCCCACTATTAAAGCTTCGCTGACGGAGCGCGTGAGCATGCGCTTTGGAAAGCGCGACGTTCTTTGCCGTTGGATGCCGCCCTTGTTGCAGCAATTTTTTGGTGGCTTCGGCAAAATCGACGAGATCGAGACGTGCTATGGCTTTTGTTAACAAGGGCCGCTTATCGGTGCGTGCGGGGCACTTCCCGTTCATACGGCGTAGAAATCTGCGACTTTTTCAACCGCAGTAACAACGTCCGCTACGTCGTCATCGGACATTCGTGGATAAATTGGTAAAGAGATCTCGTTGTTATATACCGATTCTGCAATCGGAAAATCGCCGCACTTAAACTTGTATCGATCTCGATAATATGGGTGTAGGTGAATAGGTATGAAATGAACGCTCGTTCCCACATTCTCAGATCGCAGCGCTTCGACAAACGTAGCACGATCCACCTTCAGCAAGTCTGGCTCTAATAAGATCGGATACAAATGCCAAGCGTGCTTTACCCCTTTTTTAACCGTGGGGGTCCGTATCTCGAATCGCTTTTCGAACGCAGAGTTGTACAGTCGTGCAATGTGCTCTCTTCTTGCTTGCATATTCTCAAGTTTGAGCAGTTGCCGAATCCCGAGAGCGGCTTGCACGTCTGCCATGTTATACTTGTATCCAGGACACAGGATCTCATAGTACCACGTTCCTTCAGACGAGTACCGTTTCCACGCATCCTTGCTGATTCCGTGCAAGCTCATTAACGCGATTCTTTTGGCTATGTGTGCATCGTTAGTGGTCACTGCGCCGCCTTCTCCAGTCGTCAAGTTTTTTGTTGCGTAGAAACTGAAACACGTCGCATCGCCGATAGTTCCTATCGACCTCCCATTGTACGACGATCCGAGCGCATGTGCTGCGTCTTCGATCACCGCTAGTTTGTGATCGCTCGCGATCTCGGCGATACCGTCCATTTCGCACGGGTGCCCGGCATAGTGAACGGGCACTATCGCCTTTGTTTTGCGCGTGATCGTTCCTGCAATGCTCGACACATCGATGTTGTACGTTTCGTCTTCAATGTCAACTAGCACTGGCTTTGCGTTTTGATGGATGATGACCTCCACTGTGCTCGCAAATGTAAAAGGGGTTGTAATCACCTCGTCACCTTTTTCCACGCCACAAGCAGCAAGCGACAAGTGTAGGGCCGCCGTGCAGGAATTGACGGCAATAGCATGCCTGCTGCCGATAAACCTTTGAAAAAGCTCCTCAAACTTGCGGGTCTTGGGACCCGTTGTAATCCAGTCGGATTTCAAAGTGTCGACTACTTCGTTTATCTCTTCCTCGCCGATAGTGTGCCTGAAAGGGGGGAGGAAGGTGGCTCGCACCGGCCTTCCTCCTTTTATTGCGGGCTTTGAGATTTCGACCATGTTAATGATCTGACGGGCAGCAACAATTGTCGAACTCTTTTGCCACCTGCGGCATAAATCTATTGCTATACCGACCAATGTCAAAACTAGCGCAGACGGCATTGCAGCTGCCGTCTTGCTTGCCTGCGATCGCAATCTTTGATAGCGAAAAATATTTCTGCACGTGCCTTGTCTAGGTGCACACCTGGCACAATTCCCCCAACAAACGTTCAGAGCTATAAGAAATGAGAATTGCGTACTTTTATTTTGGCGAGGTAAGAATAGCTTACGGATCCGCCGCATCAATGGCTTTAAACGGTCACGATGTCTGCGTCATCGAACCCGACGAGACGCTGACCGCTGAAGAACAGACGAGTCTAGCAGTAGAGGTTGGAGTTGACGGCGACGCCCAGAGCGTTATGTTGCCCATACTGAAGACGCCTTCCGCGTATTCAAGCTCGAGCCTCATTTCGCTCTTTCACAATCCGACGCCCAGTCTTTTTGAACAGGTCGCCGCAACGGAACCTGACGCACTGATAACAAGCTACCAATACTTCTCTTTGGCGAAACCGATTGCACGGCGTCTAAATACACCATTGATGCTCGTGCATATAGGATTCCCGACCTTGTTCAACTTGAAGGAGTACTGGATGGCGCGGAGTTTCTCTCGTATGCTTTTCAGCCCAGCTGGCTTTGCGTTTAACCTGTACGCAGCTCATCGATCAGACTGTGTCTTGACGACACAGCTCAAGACCGCGACGATATTCAGAAAATTTGGCGTCGAGAATGTGACAAACGTATTACCTACGTATACACGATTTCCGCACAAGGACCAATACGCTAGCTTTTTCGAGGAAAGCAGAACAACTGAAGAGAAGGTACTCCCTACCGATTACGTTTTAGCGATCATCTCGCTAGCAAGAGACGCACGCCTTTACAACTATCAACTCAGAGGCCTCGATTTCTTATGTGAAATAGCTGAGAAGTTAAAAGACATCGATTTCGTCGTCGTTGGAGCGGCAAGGGCGGACGTTAAAGAACCGTTCAAGTACGCACATTTGAAGAACGTCCATCTTGTTGGCGCAGTGGTCGACGACGCAAAGTTGGCTGATATATATCGGAGAGCCGTTTGTGTTGTATGCTCTATTTTGGCCCCGAGTTTCCCGACCAGGTTATTTGAGGCATTCTTTTATGCAAAGGCCGTTATCTCCACGCCGGTCGCTCTTGATTGCTACGTAGGGTTGCAAGACGGGAGCAACATCCTGCTCGCGACCCGTCCGTCCGAAGCGGCGGACCTTGTGAGGCGAGTGTTCGACGAAGGAGAGCTGAGAGCTCGTATGGAAGCGAACGCACGCGCATACTACGTCAAACTTTTCTCTCCTCTCGCACATTGCCGAGGACTTGAAGAGGCATACAATTCGTGTTGTGCGCACAGAGCTAAAGGAAAGGTACCGCAAACAACTACGTGAACTGCGCAATAAAGCGCTTCAAAGGGCCGAAGTTAACGCCTGTCCTTGTTTCGATCGTCGTGATCAACTGTAGGTCTTCCTCATCAATACTTCGGGTGAGCAACACCGCCGAAATGTAAACCACCAGGAAGAACACGAAGAACAGCGGCAGCGCGAGATATGTGAGGTGGAATACGTTCTTCGATACATCATGAAGGATTTCCAAGGTTCCTAGGTTCAGAGGGCTCGTCGATGCGTAATAATATATTGCCAATGCCCCAACGACGACCCCCAAAGGCTTCAGCAGATTTCGGCTGAACGGGTGCAAGCCGCTAAGCGAGTACAACTTCAAACAGTTTACAAGTTGCCAACAAGCCAGCGCAGATACGGACGCGACTGCAGCTCCTTCGATAGAGAACAAAGGAATGAGCAAGACATCGAGGATAGCATCCACCGCGACCGTCAGAAACGCAGACATCATTAAAAAGCGTGAATGACCAAAGGCGAGCAGCGTATCCATAACCAGTCCGCCGGTAGTGGCTAGAAAGACCCCGATAGACAATATCCTCAGCGCGCCGGCCGCAGCCGCATACTTGCTGCCAAAGAACAGGCTGATAGTCATATCGGGAAATACGAAGAGCGTAAAAGCTATCGGCATCGTTATTAGACAGACCCACTTTGTCATCATGACTAAGTTTCGACCGATGGCTTTTTGCCGACGTTGGGCGTAGAGCCCTGAAATGACAGGGATGTAAATGATCACGACTGCGCCTATAGGGGCGGAAACGAGGAGCGACAAGGGGAGGGCGGCATTGTAAAGCCCGACTTCCGCAGGACTGCGAAGCACCCCCAACATCAGCGTGTCGATCCACGATCCCAGCGTCTCAAGCGCTGCCACGACGAGCAGCGGCAACGAGAACGCAACAAGATATCTGGTTGCGGGCGTAAACAGCTTCGCCGAGCGATGCGGCCTGCTCGTTAAAGATGCGCTCAACGTCCTTCTCGCATAGAGTGCAAGGCAAAGAACGGTAATGACGAGCGATGTGAGATAAGCGTAGAACACGCTCATGAAGGGAATCCGAAAGTAGAAGGCACTGGCCAAAAAGGCTATGAACAAAGCGTTAAGTAGAATGTTTTGAAAAAAAGCCCTTTGTGTTACGCGCCCGAAACCTTGAAAAACTGCCACGCCCAGATTCAACAAAGCAAAGAACGGAACTGCGAGAGCGAATATCTGTAAGGGCAACACAAGCTCGCCTTGATGAAAAACGTTGTTGCTGATGAAGCCCGCATATACGAAGAGGCCCCCTGCAAAAAGGATGCCTGCGGACGCCACGATGACAAGCGATGCGAAAACGAATTCCCTTATTTTCGAGCTTTCTCCTTTGGCCTGCGCTGCAGCAATGTTGCGGCTCAGCCCGCCTGTGAGGCCAAGCGTCGCAACCAAACCGCAAATGGACAATATCGCCAGCCCGAGCGTATAAATCCCATATTCTGACTCAGTTCCAAATCGAGCAACCAGAAGTCTGCTAACGAACGCGAGGAGCATTCCGGCTAATGTACCAGCGAACGTAATTCCGGTACCCCTCAATATTTGCGACAATGATGCACTTAAACTCGCGCCGGGCACATCATCGTGATCTGTCGCCGGATCGCTAAGGTCTACCATGTTCCTGTTTGATTGAGGTACTCGGTAAGCCGTCCCATTGTGGTCACCTTAATTTGGCCTTGATCCCTTTTTTTCGCAACGAACTGAAGCATGTGGTCAAACTTATCGAGTAGAACGGGATTTGCCACAAAGTCTTCTGGATGAATAAAGACGTGAAATATCTTTTTCTCCTTTATCGCCTTTTCGATCCCATTTTTAGCTTTGAACGGCAGCGCTGACAAAAAAGCGCTGTTGAACTTCATTGAACTTGGAAGCTCCCATATGCCTTCTCTCCAGATAGCTTCGACTGGAGGGGGAATTAGATTCGTGAGCAAATAGAGCGGTGCTCGACGCAAAAGGGTTTTATTGACGTGCATTCCTGCACGGTTTGGACCCCTATAAATTTTAAAATGATGTTCTTTAAGGACTTGTACGTTTCCTATTCTGTTTTGCGGGAATACAAAGCTTTTTAGCGAGAACCCGCACTCGCTTGCTATTTTCAAGCCTTCACTGATCTCAGCTTCAGCAACAGTGCGATCGCACTCAGAAAACCGCACGTGCGAGAACGAATGGTAGCCGAGCTCATTTTCGACAGGACTCGCGACGATTCTTTGGACGATGTCGCGTCCGTAAAACAATGGGTGCCGCTCGATATCTGTACACGGATCGCACGAATACCAACGTTCTGTAAAACGCGGCATGTGCGGATGCGGGATGCCATTGTGTTTGTCGCAGTGGTCAAGAAATAGATGTCCCACAACTGCCCATGTCGACGGGACGTCGTACCGTTCAAGCACACGCAACAAAGCATAAATGTCCTCCCTTACGCGGTTTTGATGCGCGGCTAAAAATCTACCCTCTTTGTGGTCTTGACATTTGTCAGCCCACAGCAGTTCAAAGTCGGCGCTCAAAATAAACAAGGGGTTGCTAATTATCTATCCTCCTAAAAACGGCTTCTTAACATCGCACTAGCCAGTAACAGTTTCTCCCTTTCATAATCCTTTCGAAACTCTAACAACGCCACGGAGATTACGGTTTGTCGTCGCAACCCCCCGTCAAATTGCCGGAGCCACACCTTGTCAACGATTTTTACGCTGAGTGGGGCACTAGCCTTTCCTTCAAGAAGCGTATAGAAGGGCAGCTGGCGCATAAAGGGCTACTTGGAGCATAAGAATCGGCGCAAAAAAACGCATTGCAATGTGGTTTTCGCAAGACGCTATTTGTTCGCCTAAAACGCATCGATCAGCTTAAAGGAAGATGCCTTTGTGTTCATCGTGTACCGATAAACGGTGCCAATTATCGAACTTTCGCAGGCCCGACGTCGTCGGTCTACGCCAGCACCGAATTCCCTGTAGATTACACCGCAGCGTCGAGTTTGTCAAGGATGCATGATTTGCGTTTGCAGACCGCCCGTTGTGGGCCCGCCCCGCGTCTGGGAATCAGAACATTGAATCATCCGCAGCTACGAAGAAGCGAGCACTGGCCGCAAAAAAAATCGAAAAGAGTCACACTACCAGCGAGAAAGAGCGCGCAGAGCAAGATGATACGTCAGTTATTCTACCTGAGTTCCTTCATGACGTGACGTCGCCAACCGCCTTTAGTTCGAGGACATCCCTAAACCTTTCGACAGCAGCGCTGTGAGAATCGCGCGTCAACGAGTGCCTGCTCTTTTATTTGACGTGACAGTTCTTGCCAAACCTCCGGCCGGATATATCCACACGTCACCAGCCATGCTAGCGGATTTCTCTTACTAACTTCTGACCAAACTCTCACTAGGTCAAAGATGCCTTTACGTTCGTCGTGTGTACCAACAAATACTGCGTCAATGTCCTTCGAATGCGCGCCTAGCTCGGGCACGTCAATACCACACGTATGCGGATTCACGAAGGATGTCCCCCTTCTACCGACGATATCGACAAACATGTGCCTGTAAGCTTCAGAGGAGAATATCAAGTTACTAAGCAGCAGGATCCAAACAAAACCCCACCCCGCTATTGAGTACGTCGGCGCTCGCAGCACTCCTTTGCTTTTCTTGAAATGGCCGTAAAGCGCAAATAAGGTAGCTTTTTTTACTCCAAGCAGCCACGAAGGCAACAGCTGAATCGCAACCGCGCAGGGCTTCCCAATGACTCTACTCACAAAAAATGCCCCCAAAACCCCCTCCGGGATAACATCCGGCGATAACTCTAAATCAATATACCTTTGTCTCCTGATTGTGTTGCTGAGTAATAGCAGGTGGATAAATGAATGGGCAATCGTACGCCCCTTCTTCAAGGTAAAGGCCTCATAATCCGAGAGTGATGCGTCAAGCGATTTCAGTGGCACGTACTCAATCGTTCTGTAGGTTACATTAAACCCGGCAGCCCTTCGCAGCAATTCAGATATCTTCCGCAAGTTGCCGGATACGCGTAATTCTCTCGCCGGCAAGCTGAACGAGAGCATGACCATGAGAACGCTGATATTCCGTGACATTGTAAATCAGTTCACGTTTTATTAAGCACCGTGCTAAATAGTGCCTCGTAACGGCAGGCTTGCACTTCTACGCTAAGCTGCTTCTTGAAATAATCGTGCGAGGCCTTTTCCATCTCTTTGCGCAAATCTGGATCTTCGAACAACGCCAAAACGTGCAGGGCCCAGTTCGCGTAGTCGTCGTCAATGAAGGCGTGCTTCCCGTCAACCACGTCCCTCAAACTGCAAGCGACCGCAGTGGTGGCCACAGCAACCTTGCCGTGATAGAATGTCTCCACGAGACTAGTGCTCACACCCGGCATGTAACGATCAGGTATTAGGACACAGCACGAGCCGCCATACAAGCGTGATAACAGCCTTTGATCGTTAATTAGCCCCGTCGCGTGGACATTGTGCGGTAATTCAGTGCCGATGCTGAGGGCTAAATCCGTCAACCAAGCACGATCTGGCCCGACGGCAACAAAACGCTTGGTAGGCAGCTTCTTGGCGAGCGTGATTAGCAGTGTGAAAAAGTTTCTTTGATATGCCCTATGATGCTTGGCCCCCGCCACCTTCTCGATCATTAGACCATAAGGCGATAACTGCTCCGCTTGTTCCACAATCGCCTCAGCTTGGCAGTTGAGAGTCACACACTTAGAAGTAATAGGAAGGTAAGTAGGTTCGATTGTCGCTACATTCTTTAGTCCTAGCTTTCTAAGGCGTTTTTCCAATCGGTGAGACACTACAGCAGTCGCATCGGTTAGTCCCGACGCGATCCCGTAGTAGGCGACTCTCACAGGAGCTAACACGATTTCCTTAGGATCGTGTGTTAGCTGATAGCGCTCCTTATAAAAAAAGCCAGCCAAGTTGTCCATGCGCAGGATCCAGGGCACCTTCAATCTGACACTGACGGCCTTTGCCGCGTAAAGTAATGTTGGATCATTGCAGCTCTCTGAGTAGAGTATGTCTGGCCGAAAGGCCTGGGCTCTTTTGACAATCTCCGTGATGCTCTCTTTTTTTGGGAAGAGGTCACGATTAAGGATTTTCGTTGCGCTAATCTCGATGTCTCGAATTTCTATGCTCGCTTGGCCTGTGCCGTGTACAACCTGCACCTCGTCGCGTTCTTTTCTTTTGCTGCGCGTTTGATGCAGATATAGAACTTGATGGCCTTTCAAAGCGAGCGAACCAAGTGTGCCAATCGCCATTCTTGCGTCGCCCACTGTGGGTTCACTGATATTAATGTTGCCTAGTGCCAATATGCGAAACATGTTTCTATTTAATCAACACGTCAAATAAGATATAATTCAAATTCAGCCGACGTGATTGCAGCAGTCTTAATACCGAATCTACTGATATTTACCATGTCTGAAGCACCTCTCTGAAATACGGAAGTTGCTGCTCACAAGTTTGCTGTCGCAGTTAGTATATAGCCCATGACATATAGACGCGAATCGGCAGAAAGAGGGTTCATTATCCTTAATAAAGAATCGCGTTTGCAACGCCGAGGCGAGGATATGTTGACAGATAGCCAATAGTGAGGCACGAAAAAAACTGAACGGCGATTTATACTCGACTAATGCAGAATAATACTGCTTGTTCCGAAGAGATGCTAGTAGTGCGGCTACTTGAAAGAGATGGCTCCCCTCTTTCAGCGATGCAACTCGCCCGAATTTCCGCCGCGTGAGGCTTGACCGCAGCGACTACGACCGATATTCAAGGGAGATCGCGAAGTGGTGAAATTGCTGACCGTCCTTTAGGACGGTTGGCCAAGTTAACCCCAAGACACATGAGTTGGCTGATCCAATGAATCGATTGGATAGACACGCGTGGGTCAAGTCGCTCTGGGTTCTTATTTAATTCGTTGGGCGCTATGCGATGGCACTCGCACGTTTCCATCTCGGTATTGATCCACCATCCGAGCGGGAAGTGTTGGCAACCCCCACAAACTCGAGAAGACTGCACAGCACTGCTTAACACCATCACTGATCTGCATCTTATGAGTTGCTGTTCCACGCAAAATCGCGCAAAACGGGCGACTAATAATTGCTGCAGCACGGAGAGAGGAGAAACTATGAGGCTAGTGGCAAGACGCAAAGCGGGCCGTGGCGGAGCAGATCATAGCTCGTTAGCCACGAGAGTTTTTGGGTTAAGTAGCTATGCGGTTCTTTAGACCCAAGTGTATACATCAAAGCCTGGATTCTGCAGGTATCCAAATGTAGACATCAGAGCCGCCATTCGTATATATCTTATCTCCATAGTTCAAACTTGAACCGGCTGTGTTCAGTTGCGATTCGTTGCTGACACGGACGTCTTGCATAATCGAAGTGTTTCCCACTACATTCTGGTACCGCAAATAGAAGTAGGCTGGCATCACGGATGCCAATCCGTGATGCCAGTCAGCATGCCTACATATGTGTGCGACGACGAATCAGCTGGAATCGTAAGTCGCAGAAAGCCGTACGCGTCGCAAATTATCCTAAAACTGGTTTCTTTATTATTCCAAAGCCAAGACCCCGACACTATTTCTTCAGCGTGAATATACCACGTGTCGTACTGTTGCCCATGTGAGTTGAGCAACACAGAGCGTTGTTGGCCAAATAGTTCAAATAACCCCCTGTGTTAGTCAGCAAGCTTGATATTGCCAAAATTACCATTATAGTCTCAGCCGGTTTTATCCATTTTCTTCTCGGTCCTGGGCCGTGGTTTTTATCGCGTGAGCTCGGCGCTAGCCTGCGACGGGCAAGAACTGAAACGAGGGCCGGGGGGATGCCTGCAACAAATGCCGCCCCCAGCAAAAGGCGCGCGAGCATAAGAAACCAGCGAAAAACTGAGTACTTTTTCGATGGGGAAGGAGGATCCGACACTCGGCATAGCGACAATAATGACCCATATAAGCAGACTACCTAGCATCAAGAACCGGTATTCGTCTTCGAATTTTGCTTTCTCGGGTCTTATTATTGCTACCAGAGCCCCGATAGTGACTAATGCGACAATGCCGTAATATGTTAGGAGATTTAAGATCTCAGCGGGTCCTTGGAGGACTTGCCCATATATCTTTTGCTCAGTTGCCGTGCGAGCCTCTCCTTGACTTACGACCAACATATTGTTCAACCCGCGGGAGAAAACTAAGGTGAAGCTGTCGAGATCTCTGGGTGAGGACCCCCCACCACAACACCACGAAAGCGGCACAGATCAGCAACGTGGATAGTAGGAATATGCGCTCCTTTTGCGAATTTGAGGAGAAAAAGCAGTTCAAACGGGGGGCACGAGGAATGGCTGATCGGATGAGCACGATGAAGATAAGAAACACGAAAAGATACGAGAACGCGTAGTAAGATACGATCATGCACGATAGGAAGGCGAAGAAGAGAACCCTTCGTTTTTCTCCGACTATTTCATCATCAAATAAGCTAAGGATGACAAAGGCGAAGAATAACAACCCCATGCGTGAGCGCACGCTGGTGACGCCGGCGTACAAAAAATCGACCTGATACACGAACACCAGCGCACACAAGAGGACATAAAATTGCGAAACGTAGCGCTTCGCTATGAAAAACACGACTACTGGCAGAGTAGGGAGTAGAATCGGACCTGCAAATCGATAGGTCTCGAGCGCGTCGGTACCGAGGAGGAAGTGGTATATGGCGGCGAGAAAAGGGAGTGACCGCGGCATTCGCAGGGTTCCCGGCACCGATATTCCAGAAACCCACGCCCACCACCTGCGCGACAAAATGATACTCCACATCGAAATCTCCACCGGAGATCACGCCGCGCAGGGGGATGCAAGAACAAAGGACAAACTAAACATCCATATTGCTACAACGTATGTCGATGTGGAGATCTGGGCGCTGGAGCGCCAGACAGCCAAAACGTACGCAGAAGCCAGGACAAGCACGAAATATATTGGAATGCTGGTGTGGAACCCATTTTCGATGCTAATTGCAATAAACATCAACAGCGGTAGAGTCAGTGCCATAATTCCGAACGGCATAAGCTCATTCCACAGCCTTCTTCGTGAACTTAGGGAGTTACTTAGATCAGCGCCAAAGCTACTCGTGTTTTGCGCATAGGCAATGAGCGTAAGCGCGGTCAAAGTAGCGCTATACCCCCCCACAAGCGTCAGCGTCGAGAGAGGCCGTGCAACCCCAATAGCGGGAAGTGGTGCGTTCATCCCCAATCCAACAAAGACTAAGAATGAAATGCTTAGTCCGATGGGCAACGCCAACCGCTTAAACGTCTCTAATCGATTCAGGTTCAGCACATAAAGCAGGAAAATGCCGGGCACACTGGAAAAATACAAGAACCCGAGCACTGGCCGTAGAAACGGCACATCAAGAAGAACTATAACATCGACGAGAAAGAGCGCGCAGAACGAGATGACGAGCTATTCATTCGGCCTAAGTTCCCTCATCGCGGTGCACCACCCGCCGCTTTAACTGTGAGGAGATTCTTAAACCTTTCGACGGCAGCGCTGTAAGAGAAGCGTGCATGCACGAGTGCCGTAGCGTTCTCGACAACTCTTACCAGTTCCTCATCGGGAAGAGCTAGCACTTTCGCCGCGGTTTCGGCGATGCATTCCGGCTGGCCGTTCGTGAGGAGGAACCCAGTCTCCCCCTCTTCGATGATGTCTGGAATGCCCCCTATAGGGGTGGCGAGGACGGGGGTGCCACACGCCATCGCCTCTAAGAGGATGGTGGGAACGGCATCGGTGCGTGTGGGAAGAACGAGGAGTTTTAACTCGTTTAAGCGTTCGGGGAGATCGTCACCGATCCACCCGGTAACGGTGACGTCAATGCCCTGCGCTTTAAGTCGTGCGCACTCGTCGACGACCCACCCTGTGAGGTCACCCGCGCCCCCGATGAAAAAAGCGACGTCTACTTTTTCCCGTGCGATGGCAGGGATCGCTCTGACGAAGTCGACCGTGCCCTTCTCTTTTTTGAACCGTCCGATAAAGCCAACGACGTTTTTTCGTTCGCTCAGCCGCTTCTGCGGGACGTAGCGGGAGGTGTCTATGAACCGGGCGCCCACAGGAAGAATTGGGGTCCTATGCCGATCGATGCCAATGCCCCTTATCAAACTGGCCGACTCCGGCGAGACGCCGTCAAGCAGTCTAAAGAGCAAGGTGTCCTGCACGCAGAGAAGTCTTGGAATTAGCGCGACAGGCTTACTTCGAGTGATGATCTCGATGGTCTTTTTTCTCAGGATTTTTGCAGTAAGGAGCGAGAGCAAGTAGTAGGGGTGGGCTGCATAGAAGAGGATGATGTCAACGTCTTTTCGCGCCCTTATCAGCTCAATGCTCACCTTTAACTGCACGAGGACAGATTTAGCGAACCAGAGAAGGGCTGAGTAAAACGTGGGCTTCACGTCGTGGAGGAGATGCATGCCGATGCCGATGTCGACGACCCGAATCCTAGCGGAAGGGCGGACGATCCGATCCGTATTTCCCGTTATCACGAGCACGCTTGCGCAGAGCGGATCGAGAATGGCCGCAAGGTCTGAGAGAAACTTGTAGGGGGCCATGGAGCTCCATGGATAGGAGACGACGGCAACTCGAAACCCGTCGCGATCAGATTCGATCCGCAAATATCGTCACTCCGTCCATGTCCAAAGCGCGCCAATCGATACCAAACAAGTCCAATATCGAAGGCGCAACGTTTGTTACGCTCGGAACTCCGTCCCGTACAGCTCTATCCGCGTTCCTGAGCAACAACACTGCGTCCTTACTGTGCCCACCAGACGCCACCTTGTGATCGTTGGCCTTTCCATACAAGCTTGAATACAGTTCCCACCCAACGCCATACTCATCCCTCAGCTCGAAAACAATATCCGGATAGATGCGTTCACAGAACTCTCCGGCATCGAGATCTTCTCTCCTCTTCACCCAATTCATTGCGGGCGATTCATCACTTGTCCTAAGCTTCGAGAGCGAGTCAACGAGCGCACCCCTTAACTTTTCATACTCCTCTTCTGACACCAGTTCTCGATTGATTTCAATCCCGCCGTGCGGGTATGACTTTATCCCAGCAAAGTTCGACAAGAAAGCACGGCTTTTACTCCGATCGATAGACCCGGCTGAAGAGTACATTGACTTACCAGCTTTGGTAAGTCGCTCGTTTATTACGACTAACCGAATCAGGACGTGTTCGATGCTCAATCTATTCGCAACGTCTAAGATGCTTTTTCTCAGCTGGCTGAGCGCCCTCATCCGGTTGCCTTTCGAGGCTATGTAGCCGGCTCTTCTCAGGAACTCGTTGATGTTGACCGTCTGGGCAGGCCTTGAATGATGGCCATGGTCGCTCATTACCATTAAGCTCACCTCGGGGTGGGTATACATAAATTCCCCGACAAAACTATCAATTAGCTTGTAGTAGTCGAGGATTGCCCCCTTGAAGGGGGTAATACCAGGATACGTGGGGTCGCGTTCGTCAAAGAATCGCCAGAGTCTGTGTTGAATGATGTCCAGCAAGTTGAAGTAGACGAAGAAAAGATCCCAGCCTTCATTCTGGGAAAGTGACATCGCAATCCTCTTTTCCGTTTCGAGTACTGATCTTCCGAGTGTAATCCACTCTCCTAAATGCTTAAGCCCAGGAAATCCGCCCCACAGGCTCCGAAGCGTGGGCGGGATATCGTGTTTCGCCATGGCGTGCTCAGGACAGGCACGAATCGTGATCTCGGTAGATATCCAGTCCAGTCTTCGTTCTAGAGGCGATATTCCTACCATAGCACCATTCACGTCCCAAGGTGGGTACATTAGCTGAGGAAAAACGATGACGCATCGGTAACGCTCGCTGCTCAAATAATCCCAGAACGTCCTTCCTTTTACCGAGTGGATGCTAAGCTTTTGCAAGTCACCCATCGTCGGGTCAAAAATGTCGTAAGTGTAGAGCAGGCCGTGATTACCGGGGCTCAAGCCCGTGTTGATGCTCGCCCAAGCCGGGATAGTATCGACCGGAAAGACCGACTTTGAAAGAAACGTAGGGCTGTCTCGCATGAGCGCGGCGAAGTTCGGCAACACTGCCTTATGCTCTGACAAAACGTACGGATCGAGCGAGTCTACGCCCAATATCATAATCTTGGTCATTCATTCACCAAAGCAGTCGTAATTTTGAGTGCGTCTTGCGTTAGCTCTTGCACAGTCCGCGTCCCGTCGAGCACGATTACCCGATTAGCGGGCAGATCCTTCAGCAGCTCTTGCTTCTCCTCTTCGCTTCGCCACAGAAACTCGAGTGAGGGTATGTCGTCCTTTCGGGCGTACGCCAGTTCGGGCGGCACCTTGATGTAGAAAACTACCGTTGGTTGAGGAAACAGCTTCGTGAGCCACGCCACTATTCTTCGTGACGTCGTGTCTTGTCCGTGAAGGCCTTGTATCACGTCATAAACGTAGCGGTCGACTACCAGCACCCTACTAGTCAGCGACGATGCCACGAGCGCTGGGCACACCCGCATGAAATAATCAACCCACGTGAGATAGTCGAAAAAAAGGATTCTATCGTGTGCACAAGCAACGCCACGTTCGTTGCCCCGCTTGATCATGGCGTTTTTCGTAGGCGCGGCGAACGGCTTAAATAGCCACGACTCAAAGCCGCGCCAGCCGCACCAGATGTACTTTGAGGATATGCGGGCTTTACTTAGTGATTCGTGGAGCGATTTGGCAACGGTTGTTTTTCCGGACCCGTCCACGCCCATAAAACACACAATTATTCTTCGTTTCATACAAGCAAATTCTCGCGTTGACACAGATGCGTATGACGCTCACATGACTTAAGATATGCGACTAAACAGGCCACGCCTGGCGCTCTTGTCACAAACGAACAACAGCACGAGAAGCGAACGCAAGAGTTTTCCCCTCTTGCTGTCAGGAGATCCCGGCGCGCCTTAGGCACGCTGCCCTTCTCAAACCGCAATCCGAAATGATAGGAACTGTGTAGATTAGTTCAAGGACTCGCCGCCCCTTCCTGGGCTCGCCGGAGGGATTCGTATAGTCCCTCTAATGTTGTCGTTATGCTTTGCCAAGAATACGGCAACACCTTAGTTCTGGTATCAACGTCGATGCTGTGCGTTTTGATTTCAGCGACCGCTTTTGGGATATCTCGATCCTGCTCCACAAATAAGAGCCCCCCTCCTTCGCGAAAGCTTGTTAGCAGCGTCTCGTGCTTAGTCGACACAACGGGCAGATTGCAGGACATGGCTTCGAGCACGGACAAGGGAGAGAATATGGTGGCGCCGCGCAGGACAGGAAAGACGTAGCAATCAGATAACGCGTATATATCCTCAACGTGCTCGAAATAGTCCTGCCAAACCAGGCATCCCGATTCCACGAGAGCGTTGCGGACCTCTGCGTCCGTCTCAAAATGGGCGCTCGCTACCACGAGCACTTGATTATCTCCATGTTGTAGGTCGCGGAGCGCCTTGAGGTTTCTTCCCTGAATGAGATGGCCGACGTGCAAGATGACAAACTTGTCGTGATCAATGCCGTATTCGGTTCTCAACGCGTTTTTCACGCTTATGGGCGCTTCATCGAATTTTTCGGTATCCACTCCGTTAGGCAGATAAGCGGCGTGAAGCGATAATCCCTTGAGTTTCCGCAAAGCGCGTTGCGACTGGGTCAACAACAAATCTGGTTTCAGGATCAGCACCAATGCCCTCGTGAGCGGATTTCGCAACAGCGTAAAGAAGTACGGGTGCACGGCCGACATGACCGTCTTTGCAGATTTGTTTGCTGCCGCGTAGTATGCGCATTTGAGCAAGACAAAGCTCTTGAGTGAGGGGCCTGATACGCAATGAATCACATCGGGCTTGAAAGCGTGAAGTCTCTTCCAGAACCGAAAAGATAACGCTTTCGTAACGTCGAGCTTGAGCACATCGTTGTCGCGTTGGAGTTCTCTGCTCAAAAAACAATTAATGTTCTTAACGCCTTCATTGAGTTCGCGTGAGAACTCCCCCACAATACATATCTTCATGCGTGCAGAACCTCACCATAGATGCTGGTCAGCTGCTCCGCGACAGCGGGCCACGAATATTCCTGCAAGACCCTTTTTCTTCGGTTTTCAACGTCTTCATGGGTTCCCTTTCTGAAGATCTCTTTTACCGCTTTTGCGATCTGAATTGGGACATCCCCCCCCATATCCAACGGTGAACCTCCCAGGTCTGAGAGCAGGAAACTGAGGCCGCCTGCGTTTGCTAACACGACGGGCGTTCCTGCGGCCATGCTTTCCAGCGCGGTAATCCCAAATGCCTCGCACGTCGAAGGCAAAATGAAGACGTCTGCGTTCGCGTAGAGTTGTCGCAGCTCTGTGTCAGATACAAGGGTCAAGAATGAGCATTTTTCGTAAACTGCCAGGCTGCGCGCTAGCCCTATGAGCGAGCTCAGGTACCCGTCATCCTGGCCCACAAATACGAACCTCGTGAACGGATAATCGGTGGCGATGTCTTTAATCGCCTTGATGATGTGCTGGGCTCCCTTATACGCAACAAAACGACCCACAAAGAGCACCATTTTATCTTGTTTGAAGCCCTCGGAAGAACTGTCTGAGTCCCTCAAACTTGCAAAATCCTGCGTTCTGATAGCATTTGGAACTATTCTGATCCTTTCACGGTGCGCTCCCAGTCTCAGATACTCGTCCCGGTTGATCGGAGTTAGCGCGATCAGCACGCTGGCTGCGTTAAGAATAAGGTTGCCTACAGTGAGATCCGCCATCTTCTTGGTTAATCCTAGAATGCCGCCATATGACGACTTCAAATCGTGTGCAGTGAGAATGAAAGGTTTCTTTTTTAATTTCGCGATGCCTGCTACAATGGCAGGCTCAGCGTGCAGGTATCCGTGAACGTGGACAATATCAAACTCGCGAAGATGGCGATACAGGTAAGCGATGAGGCCGGGCGTAAACAGCAACGTGTAAAAGCCGAGTTTCGGCTCAAATCTGCAAATCTTAACGTTCTCTTCCGTCGTCTCGTTAGGGGGAAGATCTGGCAGCGAAACGTGCAGACTTAACCCTCTCTTTGAGAGGCCTCGGACATCATTCGGTGCGATTGAGGTCGAGGTAACTACGGTCACCTCGTGGCCGAGCTTGCCCAGCTCTTTCGATATGTTATAGACGTGATTTTCTGCTCCGCCTACCCGAGGATAAAACCGCTCGAAGACTTGCAGTATTTTCATGGCTGGTTTACCGGAGCTTCGACTCGGCTAAAAAAAACCAGTGCGTCGGCTCCAAAAGTTTGTACTATTAGTGCTACTTTGCGGTTTCTTCTCCTTTTTCATCAGCGTGACGGATGTACTCCAAAAAAACTTTCGCGGATCTGAGCATCCCAATGAACTCGTGCAGCCCGTGTTTTCGAAGCACGTTTCTGATCGCCGTAGGCAGAAACGAGACGTTTAAGTAATATTCCCTCAGACCACGGTTCACGTATTTCTCGATGTCCTTGTTAGTGAACTCAGGATACGAAACGATGCACTTTTGGAACCCGTTCTGATCGATAGACTCTGCAAGATCGTCAACGAGCAGATAGCCGTTCTCCTTCGCCCAAGCATAAAACTCGGTTCCTGGTATCGGCGTCGCCACGGCATATTGCACTATATTCGGCTTGATCTCTCGAATAAACCGCAAGGTTTGATTTGCTGTCTCTGCCGTCTCGCCAGGCATGCCGATGATAACATCTGCCAGAACCATGAGGCGGGCTCGTCGCGCATCTCTCGTGAACCGTCTGCTGTCAGCCGTCGTCACACCCTTTTTGATGTCCTTCAGTATCTCGTCGCTTCCTGATTCGTAGCCGACGTCCAGAAGCCTGCATCCGGCCTCCTTCATTAGTTTCATCGACTCGTAGTCGAGATTCGCCCGTGCATTACACGACCACGGCACGTGAATATCCCTTCGCTTTATTTCATTGCACAATTGCCGTATTCGTGTTCTATTTATCGTGAACGTATCATCCTCGATAAAGATCTCTCTGACGTCAGGCAAGGCGTTGACGATAAACTCAAACTCATCGACAACGTTTGTGACGCTTCTTGCGCGGTATTGTCGACCCATCAACGTGACTGGCCACGAGCAGAAGGTACAGAAATTGGGGCACCCCCTTCCCGTGAATACTTGAACCATTGGATAAAGCGCGTGATCAAGGCGATAATCCCACACGCTGAGGTGTCTTTGATACACGCGTGAAACAAAAGGGATGGAGTCAAGGTCTTCAGAACTGATGTATGGCCTGTTTGCATTATGCATTATTCTTCCATCCTCTTTGTATGAAAGTCCAAGAACATTTCCGAGAGGCGTATTTTCTTCCATCGCCTTCGCGTAGTCTCTAACAGCAAAATCGTATTCAAATCGGGCGACAGCGTCGACTTGACTATTCTGCAGCATTTGATCGGGAAACTGCGACGTTGGCGGTCCAACAAGCACGATTTTTGATGGGTCAGACTCGCTCTTGAGCTCCGCTATCACATCAGTGTCATTCTTGACGCTTGAGAAGTTTGTTTCAACGATGACTAAGTCCGGTTTGAATTTCTTAACGTCGTTGATGACGTCCTCACGATCCCATTGCCACGCCGGAGCATCGACCAGCCTAACACGCTTGCCAAATTCTTGTTCCAACACTCCAGTCGCATATGATAGCCAGATCGGATAGTAGAGAGTCGCGCCACGGGCAGCAGCGCCTTGCCATCGTCCACACCGGACAAAATGAGGGACAAAAGGGGGATTGAGCAGATAGACCTTCATAAAACATCTTATTGCTTGATTATGTTCTTCTTCTCAAATATATGCTTGCTCGATTTAGAACGTTTCTCGTAGTATTGATAGCGAGCACTATTGTTTATGCGTCGCGAACCCTCAGTAGCACCTCTTCCAGCCTGATCACAGTCCTTTTTTTTAATTCTTCCAGTGAACGTCGCGAGAGTTGGCGCTCCAGTAATAGTGCACAGCACCGTCACGACGCCCTAGCCCACTTAATGAGAACCTATCACTACTGTGGCTCAATGGCCGATGCTTCTGAAATCCGCTAATCTGGCCTCACGTAACGAGTACGCATTTCGATCGCGCAACCCAGAACGGGCTACGTGTGTGTGCTAGGGCGCTCTTTCGCAGCGCACGTCAATATGGCTTCGAGTTTCCGACAGATACCGTCCCAGTTATAGCCTGCCTCGACGAGCCTCTTGCCCGCCGCCCCGAGTCGCCGCTTTAGCGCTTCATCCTCATAAAGAGCCGTTATGGCCTGCACATAATCATCGACGCTCGAACAATACCGAACGACGTCGCCGGCGACCGCTTTAACTTCATCAAGCTCCGACGAGATGACGGGTTTCCCGCACGCCATATACTCGAACAACTTGAGCGGAAGCGCGTGGCACGAAATCTGACCAGATTTGAATGGAATCACGCACACGTCCATTGCCGCTATGTAGCGCGGCACATCGGCGTAACTCACCTGTCCCGTGAATACGACTCGGTCTGCTATGCCGCATCTCTGCGCGAGTTCAACCGTCTCGCGGAACTGGCCCTCGCTGCCTACGACGAGCATCTTGATCCGCTGATCAAGCTTATTCAAAGCCCGAAACACCGGCTCGAGATCAACCCATTCTCTCAACGCCCCGACATAGCCGACGACGAATCCGTCTAAACCGATCTCAGCTTTTGTTGTGGCGGCTCGCGTGAAAAAGTCCACGTCCACTCCGTTCGGAAGAAGATCTGACTTTGCGTCGGAAATGTGATACAACCGCTTTAATCCCCCGCACGTCAGCGTCAAATGGTGCGCCTGCGCGATCTGTTTGTGCAGATAATGAACTCCCAACGCGTGTCCGACGGGTCTCAGCGGCAACGGAATCAGCGGTGAGGTGCCAATCATCGCAGCGAGATCATCTGCAATGTCAAAGACCGTCCTCACGTGCTTTGATATCTCGTACCCCGCGATTATGCTGTTATAGTTCAACTGAACGTCGAACCCGTCTCGTGAAAACTCAGTCCTCGCCTTTCGGAAGAACACTTCTTGCACGACCGGGCTTACTTTCCGCTCGGTCAAGTATCGGTATTCAACGCCGTTCAAAAAATCGTTCGATCCGCCATCGTCGGCGCGAGGGCCTGCGTGAGCCCTCTTCCACCAATCGTTTATGCTTAAAACGGTAACGTCGTGGTTTTGCGCTAAGTGTCGCACAAACTGGTGCGGTCTGTTATGCTGCGAAGCTGTCAGATCGACGATCGACGTTACAAGGATCTTCATGCGTGTGCTACCGACACAACTTCTGCGACGGATTGAAACTTCTTCCTACGTTGCAAAAATATGTAAATATTACTATATCATGTCAACTGCACCAATACTATAAATATTTTGTAGGAAATAACGGGAAGAGCTGCGTTCATCGCTCAAAGCATTTTTGGGGATAAGGCGCCCAATGACCCCCAGGCGTATATACGTACAGCACCCTCGCGCGCTGGAGGGTTGGCCGGTTTGGTGATGATCGATCATCTCTGCTGTGACCACCTTGAACCGCTGGTGCGGGCTTCAGACGGATGCCACTGAGCGCAGATCGTCGCCGGACAGGTAGCGGTTGTGGCAACATACTGCGCTTACTGAAAAAGGCGACCGGTTTTTCCAGCTTTGTCAGGTGCAGGGTGTCACATAGCCCTGTTGGGGCGACCTTCACTTCAAATCTTAAGTCGAGTGCACGTTTGCCCAACACGCAC
>Ga0116104_1000439_pt1 | contig 29557 bp, 31 predicted proteins | sample June2015DPH_4_15_FD_89715 | JGI IMG/M metagenome (GOLD analysis project Ga0116104, IMG submission 89715) | Peatland microbial communities from SPRUCE experiment site at the Marcell Experimental Forest, Minnesota, USA - June2015DPH_4_150 | ecosystem: Environmental > Terrestrial > Soil > Wetlands...
ACACATTTCTGGAACAGTGGTAAGCGGTCGATTCGGACTCTTTTTATTGAGATTGTGTGTTCTCATCGCGCAACGGGGTCGTGGGCTAGACGCCACTTGCATCGTGCAAAGCGGCGGGCTTACCTGGTCTACGCTTCGCGGCTTGGGAGGTTCCATACAACCCGGGAGCCCGCGAGGTCGTGGGTTCAAATCCCACCGACCCCACCAAACGACGAACCCACCCCACTCGCCGCCCGCCCTTGGCGAGCTGTTATCGTTCGGCTTGTGGATGCAAAAACAAGGATACAGACAATCCACAACCCAAGCCTCCATTCAGGCATTGAAGGCACTAGCGAGACGAGCAAACCTGCTTGACCCTGAATCAGCCAAAACCTACCTTGCGTTAGCCGGGCTGTCAGAGAACCGTAAGGGCAAACTGGCGGACGACCTGGCAAGATTCTACCGGTACATGCGAATCCACTTCGAAAAACCACGTTACAAGCGCGTCGACACAATCCCCTTCGTCCCAATGGAGACGGAAGTTGACCAACTCATAGCAGGCGTCGGCAACAAGACAGCCGCCTTCCTGAGACTCATCAAGGAGACCGGAATGCGACCCGGCGAAGCATGGAATCTCAAGTGGACAGACGTCGACAACGAAAGGAGTACCGTCACTGTGACACCTGAAAAGGGAAGCAAAGCGAGACAGCTGAAAATAAGCAATCAACTCGTCGCCATGGTGAATCAGCTTCCCCACAGTTGGGAGTTCATGTTCCGAAACCCGTCCATTGATCCACTTCAGTCAATCAAATGCCACCGCAAGAACTTCGAGAAGCAGCGGAGACGAGTAGCTGATAGGCTTCAGAATCCGAGAATACGGAACATATGCTTCAAGACACTCCGTCACTGGAAAGCCACAAGCGAGTACCACAAAACGCGAGACATTCTCCACGTCATGCAGCTGCTTGGTCACAAAAACATTCAAAACACCCTCGTCTACACGCACTTAGTCGACTTTCACTCAGACGATTATGTCTGCAAAGTTGCAAAGACAGCTGAAGAGGCTACGACTCTAATCGAGGAAGGCTTCGATTATGTCACCGATGCCGAAGGACTCAAGCTATTCAGAAAGAGGAAGTGAGTGAAGCCTTGACAAATGAACGCTGGCTCAGGTGGGCGATAGCTCGATACTACCGCTTGCATGGTTACAAGGTCAGCATGAAGTCTGCAAGGGCTGGTAACGCGATGATTGACGGAGTTGCTGTTTCGCCGGATGGCGAGCGGATAGCGATTGAGGTCAAATCGCCAAGGGATGATATCATCCGCGGCGTTGGTCAATGCTTCGAGGCAATTTGCGCTGGGTACAATCGAGCGGTTCTTGTCACGACTCTGAGAGTTGCGAGGAGGTTGAAGAAACAGGCATTCCAGCGAAGAGGAATCAGGCTTGTTGGGGTGGATGCCAAGGCTCGTGTTCACAGATACCAGCGCGATGGATGGTATCCCGCAAGTTGATGCGGTAGAAGGTCTAGGTCGCTAATCTTGTCTTGGCAGTGATATACGCGTCCAGTTGATCAAGATATAGTCTGATCGTTTAGGTTCAAATCGCGCGCCGCGTAAATCTGAATTATCGAACATGAATTCATTCTACGGGCGCGTTTTCGGTTCCACTAGCTCTCACTGTGCAGTCAAGAGAGCCATCGCTCTTGTTCACATTGTTCTTCCACTGAAGCGGTTGAAGATTCGATAGGGAATCACCGCCATTTGGATCTATGTGGTCAATTTCCCATCCGTAAGCTGATTCTCTTTTGCCGTAGAAATCATGACCAATCCAAGCGCCACATGCATCTTGTCGCCACTTGTTTGCGTCTTGATTCTGGATACGCCTTCCTTTCTCCCAGACTGCTTGAACATCTTGTTCAGCGAACTCGCGCAGCCTCAATGCCAAAAACCGTGAATACTAAGAGACAATGTACACGCTTAAGATTTTGCATTGCTCTCTTTTTTCCTGTACGCTGCATGACTTGTGGGTAGCAGGCAGACTAGGACGGCGAGCAGTCCCAGCCCGCAGAAGAAGAAAAGCCAAGTCCAGACCTTGGGCTGAGGAGGCAAGGCAGGAATCAGATCTTCGTAGACGGCTGCTCCCGTGGCTAGAATGAAAAGCAAGATGTCCGCCACAACCATTGTGATGAAGCCACGTCGCATCGACCTGTCCTGAGCTTCAACGAGATTGACGAGAAAAGCAATTCCGACAATGATGGAAGCACTCGCCATCACGATGGCATCTGGTTGAACCATCTAGCCCACTGTTCCTTCAATTAGTCTAGAGACTACCAAATTACATTTTCCGCAGCTACGTATTCATAGAAGAAGCTCTGAGACTTGGATAGAGCGGAGCATGCCCTTCAATAGCAAAAGGGAAACGAAGAGCACGACGTTTCTGAGAGCCTCGAATAGTCTCGGATTGTGACCTTGACTCGCGGGGGAAGAGGGAGCCTAAATAGACGAATGGTGTAAGTCTTCACTGCGTGTCATTTTCACTGGGCGATTCTGATGGCGGCACAGCGCAAGCTCGTCGAAGAACCGCTAACGCAGCAAGAACTTGAGAGCTGGCTTTGGAAGGCAGCAGACATACTCAGAGGCGCCGTCAAACCCGAGAGGTATGGAAGTTGCATTCTGCCCTTGCTCTTCTTCAAGAGGCTGTCCGATGTCTACCAAGATGAGTACAAAGAAGCGCTTGAGAAATACAAGAGCGAGAAAGTCGCAAAGGAGAGTTTCGTCCACAAACTCGCCGACATTCCAAAAGGATGTCTATGGGATGACATAAGGAAGGAAACCAAGGATGTAGGGGGAAAGCTCAATGCCGTTCTGGGAGAGATCGCAAGAGCAAATCCAGACCTTGATGGCGTGATTAACAGAACTGACTTCAACAAGCCAGAGGAGATTCCGGCAGATAGACTTGTCAAACTCATCGAGCACTTCAGCCAGAAGAACCTCGGCAACAAGAGAGTTCCAGCAGACGTGTTGGGCAACGTGTACGAATACTTGCTCAAGCAGTTCAATGAGGAAGCGCCTGCTAGAGCCGGCGAATTCTACACTCCCAGAGAAGTCGTCAAGGTCATGGTCGAAATACTCGACCCAAGCGAAGGCGCTGAAATCTATGACCCTTGCGCAGGCACCGGCGGCATGCTCATCGTATCACACTACCATCTTCTGACCAAGAAGAAAGACCCAAAGAGATTGTTTCTTTACGGGCAAGAGATCAATGCGGAGACCTGCGCTATCGCACGAATGAACGTCATTCTGCACGGTCTCCAGGCAGAGATTCGACAAGGCGACACGTTAGCTGACCCAAGATTTCTTGAAGGCAACGGTCTGAGGAAATTCCACTTCGTGTTAGCCAATCCGATGTGGAACCAGAAGGGCTACAACGACCTGATGGAAAACGATAGGCTCGGGAGATTTGCCTACGGGATAGCCCCGGCAAGTACAGCTGATTGGGGATGGATTCAGCACATGCTTGCAAGCCTGAAACCGACGGGGAGAATGGGGGTTGTCCTAGACCAAGGTGCCCTGTTCAGAGGAGGTGCCGAGGGCAGGATTCGCCAGAGAGTTGTCGAAGATGATCTGGTTGAATGCGTGGTTGCCCTCCCTGAGAAGATATTCTACAATACTGGAGCCCCGGGCTGCCTGATCTTTCTGAATAGGAACAAGCCTCAGGAGAGAAAGGGTAAGGTTCTCTTCATCTATGCCGGAAAGGATTTCGAGAAACTCAGAAACATGAACAGGTTAGGGGATGAGGACATTGCCAGAATCGTGCGTGCCTATGTCGAGTGCGCCAATGTCCCGAAGTACGCGAAGGTCGTTTCTCTCGACAAGATAGGGGAGAACGACCACAATCTCAGCGTTACTCGTTACGTTGATGTCTTCGAAGAGGAGACGCATGTTGACATTTCGCAAGTCTGGCGCGAACTGAGGAGATTGGAAACGGAAAGATCCCAAGTCGACGAAAGGCTAGCGGGCTACGTAAGGGAGTTGGGCTATGAGCAGAAGGAAAGCTGACAGAGAGAGCCGATACTACGAACCCGTAAGAGCCAAACTGGATGAGATACTAAGAGCGAGATTCAACAGCTACCACCTGGAGATAACCGCCAGTAGGACATTCAGCGAGACACTGAAGGCTCAAGTGGGTACACATAGAGACATAATCTTCCTATTTCTCAAGGAAGCTGCGCCGGATATCACTGGTTTCGTCAAGGCGGAGTACTCATCGGACTTCATGGTGGTTGAGGTTAAGGCGGAGAAAATCAAGCTAGACGACATCTATCAAACAAGAAAGTATGCCGAACTTTTCGACGCAAGGTACGCTCTCCTTGTCTCAACGGAGGAACCTCCTGAAGAAATCAAAAGACTGTCTAAGGTGGTCTTCTCGCTGCTGCAGCTGCCCGCCTACAAACCGTTGACTCTTGTGCGTTTCGACGAGAAGACCAACGAGTTGAGGAATTGGTTCCCCGAGAATCCTTTTGATAAGAGGTGAATGAACGATGCAAGCCGATTTCGAGCCAACGGAGATTGGAGAGATACCGGAAGATTGGCAAGTGGTGAACCTAAGAGACATCGTGCGCGAATTCAAGAATGGCTTCGCAAGTGGAAGACGAGACGACCGGGGCATTGTCCAAATTAGGATGAACAATGTAACAACGGATGGCAAGGTAACACTCAATAGGTATCTCAAAGTGCCTGTTCAAGGCGACATACAGAACCTGCTGTTGCGTTCGGGTGATCTGCTCTTTAACAATACCAACAGCATTGACCTCGTGGGGAAATCTGCGATTTTCGAAGGAGCTCCGTTTCCTTGTACCTTTAGCAACCATTTCACAAGAATCAGAGCTGACGAGACTAAGGTTGTGCCCCGATGGATCCTCTACCATCTGCTAGTCCTGTGGAAGAGACGCCGCTTCGAGAGCCTGGCTATTCGCCACGTAGGTCAGTCGGCTGTTCACGCCGATGACCTTTCGCGCATGAAAATTCCCCTGCCATCCCTTACCGAACAGCGCGAGATTGTTACCGTTCTCTCAACAGTTGATGATGCCATTCAGAAGACGGATGAGATCATTGCGAAGACTCAGCAGCTCAAGAAGGGTCTGATGCAACGACTACTAACCCAAGGATTAGGACACAATAAGTTCAAGCAGACGCGCATTGGAGAAATGCCAGAAGAATGGAGTCTTTCCAGTCTGTCCCAGGTCTGCAGAATCATAGATTGCAAGCATAGAACTCCCAAGTACTCCGACGAAGGCTATCCAGTCGTCCGTCCTGGTGACCTGAAGCCGCGACGGCTATCACTTGACGCATGCCTTCGCACGACTTCTGAAGAATATGCTGATCTTACCAGCAATTACGCGCCTAAGAGGGGGGACATAGTCTTCAGTCGCAATGCCTCATTCGGCGTTGCCAGCTATGTCACGACTGATGAGGAATTCGCTATAGGACAAGATGTCGTAATAGTCACTTCGGATTCCAACTCTACGCTCTTCTACTTCTATGTCCTCAACTCAACCATTATTGACAGACAGTTGAAGAAACTCTCTACCGGTTCCACCTTCAAGAGGATTAACCTGGAAGAAATAAGGGAGCTCGAAGTCCCCTCTCCACCGATGTCTGAACAGGAACAGATCGCTGCCATACTTTCAGACGTAGATCGCAAAATAGAGAAGGAAAATTATCGAAAGCAACACCTAGGGGAACTGAAGGAGGGTCTCATGCAAGTCCTACTCACTGGGAAAGTGAGGGTGAAAGTGAACTGAATGGTCTATACTGAACTCAATGTTGTTGAGAAGCCAGTAATCGAGTGGCTTGAACAGCTAGGCTGGACATTCGTTAGTCCTGACGACTTGAAGAGGGACAACGAAGACCCTTTCGATCTTGCAATTCTCAGAGATGCAATCAAACGGCTGAACCCGGGAGTTATTGTTACGGACGAAGAGGTTGAGAAGGTAGTCAATCAGCTAAGGAGATCATCAAACGACATCTACGGGAACAAGGAATTCTTCGAGTGGCTGAAAGGAGAGAGAAGTCTTGCCCTGAAAGCAGGAGAGAAAGCAAAGACCATCAGGCTGATAGATTTCGAGAGTCCGGACAACAACACTTTCGTGGTCACTAGCCAGTTCAAATTCGCAGGCTACGAGAACGTAAGATTCGACATCGTCTTAATGGTCAATGGGATTCCGCTCGTCGTAATTGAAGCAAAAGTACCAACTAGGGAAATCATAGACTATCGCGAAGCGGTCAAGCAGATCCTTCGCTATGAGAAACAGGCACCACAGATTTTCAAATATCTGGCTTTTGTCGCTGTGACCGACGGTATCAACTTCAGGTACGACTGGGTGACCCACGACAAGTTCTTCGAATGGAAGGACGACAAGTTCCGTGATCCCGTGAAGAGTTCGGTCTTCTCACTGTTCGACAAGAAGACGCTCCTCGATCTCATCAGCAATTACATTCTGTTTGAGAAGGAACGCGAACAAATTCGAAAGAAACTCGCAATGTACCAGCAAGTGAGAGCGGCGAACCTCATAGTGGAGAGGGTTCTGGAAGGCAGAATCAAGAAAGGGCTGGTCTGGCACTTTCAGGGCTCCGGCAAGACGCTTACGATGTTGTTCGCTGCCTGGAAGCTCAAGAAAGCGAGCCAACTAAAGAATCCCACAATCCTTCTGATCGTGGATCGAATAGACTTGGAAGGACAAATGTGGGGGACGTTCTCCAACGTAGATTTCCCATACACAGCAAAAGCAGAGACCAGCAGCGATTTGGTGAGCAAACTCAGGCAGGAAAGTCGCGAAGTCATAATCACTACGATACAGAAATTCGAGGACATCAAGGATGTCCTCAGCCGCCAAGAGAACCTGATCATTTTCGTTGACGAAGCACATAGAACTCAATATGGAAAGCTCGCAATGCGCATGAGGCAGGCGTTTCCGCAAGCCTTCATTTTCGGTTTCACTGGGACTCCAGTAGAGAAGGGCGCATCCGGCAAAAGCACCTTCAGAACCTTCTGTCCACCCGGCGAGAAATACCTCGACAGATACGGAATACGAGAATCAATCGAAGACGGTGCGACTGTTCGCATTGTCTATGAGCCGAGACTTGAGAAGTTCCACGTACCAGGAGCGGTTTTAGACAGAGAGTTCTTCGAGAAGACGCGTGGTCTAAGTGACGAAGAACATCAGAAAGTGATTGACAAAAGCGCGACCCTCAGGACTATTATGAAGTCGAAGGAACGGATCGACAAAATCGCTCAAGACGTGGCGGAACACTTCAAGACACACGTGGAACCGAACAAACTCAAAGCCCAGCTTGTTGCGGTTGACAGAGAGGCTTGCGCTCTCTACAAGGAAGCGCTGGACAAGTACCTGCCTCCCGAGTATTCGGTTGTGATCTACACCAAGAATCCTAACGACATCATGAACCCTCTCCTGAACAGGTACAACATGCCGAAGGAAGACCAGCTCCAGATTTCCAGGGGTAAGTTCCAGAAACCAAGCGAGAATCCTCGGATTCTTATCGTCACCGACATGCTCTTGACAGGTTTTGACGCACCAATCGAAAGCGTGATGTATCTCGATAAGCCGCTGCGAGATCACAGACTATTGCAGGCAATAGCTCGAACCAACAGACCCTACCCGGGCAAAGAAGCCGGCATCATAATTGACTACGTGGGAATATTCAAGCGACTCGTGAAGGCGCTCAACTTTGAGACGCGAGATATCGAGGGAATCGCTGTTGACTTCAAGAAGCTGAAAGAGGAATTCAAGAAGACCATCGCTGTCGTCCTCAAGCTCTTTCCTGGTATTCCGCACACGGATTCAAGGGACTCCCTCTTCAGAGCGCTGGAGGCAATTGAGGATGAACGGGCACACAAGGCATTCAAGCAGAATCTATCCAAGGTGCGGAGACTCTACGAGACGATAGCTCCTGACCCTGAATTGTTCGACTTCATCGACGACCTCACGTGGCTAATTGAAGTCAACGAGGCATACAACAAGCTCCACAACAGGAAGTTCAGCGACCTCACAGAATACGAGGAGAAGACCAGGGAACTCATTAAGGATAAACTCGTGATCCAGAAGCTGGACAAGATACTCCCAACCTTCGAAATCAACAAGGACTACCTCAAGAGCCTAGAACAAGAAAAACTCGCCAAGAAACAAAGAATCATGGAGATGCGACAAGCACTTGAATCCCACATCAAGATCAACCTGGAGCGAAATCCAATTTTTGAATCCCTGAGCCATCGGCTCGAAAGAATTGTGAAGGTCAAGAATGAGTCTCAGCTTGAGAGTGAGCTGCGACAGCTTGTTCAGGAGGTTGCCGCGGTTGAGGAACAAGCTAAGAAACTGAACATTACCGATGAGGAGTTCGCTCTCATCAATGCCGTGAAGAAATATCTCCCGAAAGCTGAGGACTCTGAGCTTATCCCGTTTGTGCGTGAACTTCTGAAGGATGTGAAAGCTGGCGGACGTCTCTTCAAAGACTGGCAGAGGAAGACGTCAGTGACGAAGGAAGTTCAGCAGGTCGTCTTCGACAAGTGTTTCGAGAAGTATAGGGGTACTCTTGAGGTTGAGAAGATAACCGCTCTCAGTGAAGAGATGGAGCAGTTCATCGAGAAATACAACTGAGGTGATCCGGAATGGGAACCTTCACTCTTGGACGACGAAGGATCCGATATACAGTGAAACGAAGTGAGTCCAAGTATGCACACTTGCGATTCAGAGATCACACGCAACTCGAAGTCTCTCTGCCATGCGCATCCAAGGTGACCGCAAGACAGGTTCTCAACAGGAAGCGTTCATGGATAGAGCTAGCACTGCAAAGAATCACCTACCGCAAGAGCGTGTTCAATCGAAGACAACTGCTGTTAGGCGGTGTTCCGCATAGACTAAGTGTGGTCAAGGCGAAGCACAATTCCGTGAGAGTCAGTAGTGGAACAGTCTTCGTGAATCTCGCCAACGGCTCCGATCTTCGCCAATGTGTCAAGGATTGGATGACACCTGAAACGCGGAGATACGCAACAAAGAGAACTAACTACTACAGAAAGAAATTGGGATTCGACATTCGAAGTGTCGAAGTCGGAGATTCAAGGAGATGGGGGCACTGCACTCGCGACCGAAAGCTCGTTTTCAATTGGCAGCTTGCTGCTCTACCGAAAGAACTCGCTGACTATGTCGTGCTACACGAGATTTCTCACTCAAAGGAATTCAATCATGCTGGACGGTTCCGTACGTTATTGTATTCGCTCTGTCCTGATTTCAGAGAGAGGGAACAGGCTTTGCGAAATATGATGCCTTGGACGGCTGGCGCTTTCTGACCACGATCACTTTGAGCGTATTCCTCTGAAACCCGTTAGAAATGAAACATTTCGAGTGACATCTATGACACCGGTGACATGTACGGAATCGTGGTAGAAGAGGAGCGCTAAGCCCTGTCTTAGGTAGCCTGTTTGATTTCGGAGAGACGATATCAGAACAGGAATGGCTTGACAACTACTTCTATCTGCCCTTTCGGCGGGATGCAGCGCAATCTGGGTGCCCAAAGATATATGCAAGGCTCAACGTTGTATTCCAGATACCTGAATAAGTAGTCGAAAAATACCGAATAGAATTCTTCGTCGATGCCGCATATGCACTCTTCGCAACTGATACCCGTGAGCTCGTCGCACTTGATGCGGAACCGTACAGTCTTGCCCTGGTTGAGAAGAGCTTGCACGAGTGTGTAATCACCCTCGTCTACGAGTAGTTGGTTCGCCGCAGAGATTCCCCGCTGTATGGTCGTTCGGTCTGCCTGCGGAAGCTGAATCATTCTGTCACCCCCCATAGCCTTGAATGAGTCATTCTCAATTCGTATCTGGGATTGGGCAACTCTCGTTTCTCACGTTTCGCTTGAAGGGCTGACGATTACTACCATCCATGATTCTTGCCAGGCTTCGAAATCATAATGCAACGCACATGTCCAATCATGCGTGCGAGTTTTGATTGTGTCCTCCAAGTACTTGCGAAGGCAATCATTGTACTTGACAGCGCTGGCTCGGTACATGCCCGCAATGCGTTGGAGTTCCGACAGGCGGATGCGGAAACTCACAGACTTTCCCGCGTCAACAAGAGCACGCACAAGCTCGAAATTGTTTCCATCTGCTAGCTCTTGAGCGAGTGCATACTGTGCCCTCTCTATCGCCTTGGCATCCGCCTCAAGCTCGATCATTCTATCACCCGACTGTTTCTCTGTTCTTTTCATATTTGGAGTCAAACAGTCGGCTTTGACTGCAGTTGTGTTTCCCTTTCCATCGCGGTTTCTTCGAGGATTGTTAGAGCTCTATTGATTGTCCAGGCATCACATTGGGATACCTGAATCATCTTTGTCCTGAGTTCCCAGAAGAATACGTTCAGCTCGTTCGTGGTTCGGCAGATGGAGAGCAGTTTCCTGAAGCCATCTCTATCATGTTCCCATAGTTTCTGTTCTAGCTCTCTCCGTCTCTTCGAGTAAGCCTCAGTTATGTTTTCGTTTACTCGTTCGAGGAGTTCCGGATCATTCACGCAGAAGTCGCGCGCTTTGTTGTACTCCTCGTCAGAACGCACCTCAAGTTGTGCAACCGTCTTGCACTCCGCGAAGATGGCGTCGTATTCGTTGTCACTCATTGTATTACGTCACCTCCTGAATGGTCGATGAGGGCGCATGAACGGACATGGCGGGTGATGCTGTACCGTCTGGGGGCTGCGACCATCTTTGCAGAAACTCGGCGCCGTCCTGAGTGATGGAGAGTTTGTAGGTTACGTCCTTGAGTCTCAGTGTCTTGTTCTCGGACTTCATCAGTGTCATGTACAGATATTCAGCAACCGGCGACATGTCCTTAGTGACGCGAATTGTCTGAAGGTTAGGATGGTTCTTTGACCTGACCCAAGGTAGACCAGAGTAGAAGTCTATGACATCCGGAGCAGATGGAAGCTTCCTATGATGAACGGTGGTGCCGACGTTTGTCGACGCAATCTTCTTTGCCTTTCGGGAGATGAGAAGGTCTAGGTACTCATCCCACTTTTCTACGCTTTGAGCTAGCGAGCTCCGCGGTTCCTCGGACTGGATGGTGTAGTCCACGCGCAGGGACTCGATTTCCCCTGTCTTGAATGTGCGTCCTTGGTGTATGCTAACCCTGACTGTGTCGGAGTTTGTCTTTTGCGGTGGATTCTCAGTGCTCATGCGTTCTCACCCCCCTTGGGCTTGGTTGCAGAACGGGTTTCAGTTGGGTTGTTGCTCTCTTGGGATTCGCACTCTGACTTGTATTGGCAGTGTTTGCAGAGCCATTTGGAGTCTTTGTCGTACATCACTCCTGGCACGAGTGTGGGATTTCTCGCCTCAAGGGCTTTGACCAGGAGGTCACGTCGTTCGCGTAGAACTCGACGAACTTCCTCTATGTTAGGGAAATTCACTGTGTAGGTTTGAATCATGTCTGGGCTGGGTTTCGGGTTTCCTTTAGTGGCTCGCTGGGGATACAAGTACAATACGATGAGCTTTCCGGTCGACTGGTTCTGAATCACGCAATAGAAGGCGAGTTGCAGTATCCAGTGCCTCTTCGGTTCTCGTTCGGCGCTTCTCGATGTCTTGATTTCAAGTACCTGCTCGTCTAGCAGGTCGAAGTGCGCTTGTACTCCTTCCCAATCGCGCTGGACTTCTCTTTGTGCGCCGTGGAGACCTTCGAGAAGGTCGTGGTGACCTCGACCTGCAGTGTAGTAAGAGAGTTCACATTCACCGTTCGGTTTCGGAGTAATCTTCCTGAAGACGGATTGGCGCAGACAATATACAAGGTCAGACACGTGAATTCCCAAACGGGGCTCCGAGAAACGCTCGTTCAAGTTCGTAACGAGTCTATTCTTGGTTTCAGGGTCGGGCAGAATTCTAGCATCGAAAGGGTACTGGTGATTGTCGCTCATTGCTGTGATACCTCCTAATACCACCGCCAGCGTCCGTCCGGGTCTTGAACCAGTTTGCCGTCCTGAACTAGGTGGTTGATGAGTGCTTTCGCTTGCTCTCTATTGTTGAGAACTTGGGTTGCACGAGAGAGGCAGTCGTCAAGAGATTGAGCCGGACAGAGTTCGCGGACTTTGAGTATCGCCTCTTCACGGAGAGTGTCTTCTGGGAATAGCGATATCTCATCTGTCCTACGGGATTGCTCTGACTCGCTGTAACTATCCAGTTTGGTAATTGCCGGGGGTGTGCTCATTGCTGGGGTAGAGAGGGGGGTGGGGTTGTTGCAATTACTATCTTGTTTTCCGAGGACTCTGACAAGCCGCTTCCTTTTGTCGTTCGGGTCAATGGTGACCTCAACTAGGTCAAGGTTTTCGAGTATGTCGATGTATCGTGTCGTGGTGTAGTGGTTCAGGTATCTTTCGTATACTTCCTTGTACTTCCCTCTGATTTGGTCACGTGTTAGGAGTCCTCCGTGAGTGAAGTCTGATAGAGGTCGCAGTACTCTCTCATAGAATTCTATGACCTGACCGCTTGTTGCGTAGTGACTTGTCTTCAACACTTCATCAAGCAGAGGTTCGACTATTGCAAGGTCACGTCTGTCTGCCACCACTGCTCCATTATGGTCACGCCCTCTTTGACACGCGTGAATCCAAGCAGAGCATTCGACTAGATTCAGGGCGCGTTCATAGTCACGAGCGTCTCGACCGCTCTTCCAAGAGAACCTCTTCTTGAGCGCCTCAGCAACCCCGAGCTCGACCGTCACCTTCAGGTTCTGTTTGATTAGGTATTTGATAGCGGCTCTAACTTCTTCGATTCGTGGAGGGACAGGTTCCTCTCCTGTGACTTCCCTGTTCATGATTAGTTCAGCTACTGCTCGATACTTGACCGGGCTGTCTCTAGGTGTTAGGAAGTAGTGGCGTGTCGCAAGCTCGTCGTTCCAGCCAAGTCGTGTGGAGCAATTGATGAAAGCAGGTGCTCCCTTGATTAGTACTTGATATCTCTTCCATTTGCCACTATTCGTCTTCATGTTCACCCAGATTGGTATGATGCCGCCTGGGTTGTCGTGGCTCTGTATGGGTTTCAGGTCTTTGATTGTCTGTGCGTCTACGTTGTCCAGTATGACGACGACCGTGTTCTCCCAGTCGATTTCGTAGTGGCTCAGTATCTTTCTGTCTTTTAGTGTCGGGTGCTCCTTGTAGATTGCCTTTCCACAGTAGAACCATGCCCGGGCTGTGGTTGACCCGATAGTGGTCACGTGTTCAACAGGTATCAGACCCGTAGACTGTAATGCAAGCCAGGTCTTACCGATTGCACTCTCACCCAACAGGAGGAGGTTGGAGGGTCGCTTGCGGAATGCCGAGAGTGCGACCAGGAGAGTTGTTTGTCTTCCAATCGGGTCTTCAAGAACGGTGACTGCCAGTTGAGAGTCAATGACTTTCCACAGCTCGGGGTCTTTCAGTAGTTGTGGAACTTCTTGTATTGGCTGGAGCGCTTGGGTGCCGAACACGTAGCCACGATTTGTGCTAACTACCGCATGCTGTAGTTCTGGGAGTTCTAACGGTGGGTTGTTCAACTCGTTCCAAGCAGTCAGCCATTCGGTAACGGTCTCAGCCGGCAGCCTCCATTCGTTTCTTAGAAGACACGCGAGTTCGAACGCTCTTTCTGCGCGTTCGCCTTCTTTGACGCCGGCAAAGTAGTGTTGCATTTCTTCTGGAAGTCTTCTCCACGGTCTCACCTGGACTGACACGCTTGAAGTGACATGCACGTTTGTCATAGCGGGCGCATTTATGCCGAGTTCCTCGCAGCGTTTGCGGATTGCGTCTAGGAAGTCGGGGACTTCTAGCGGCTCTCTCATGTCGTTGACGAACGTGTAGTCAGTTCCCTTCGGGTGTCTGCTCGGTGGAGCAAGTGCGAATTTTCCCTCTCCTATGACGTTCAGGTGGAGTTCTGGGACGTTGAAGCTCTGAATTGGTGTGTTGGTTCTGAGCCATACGTGGACTCCGCGATTAGTTCGAACGACAGGGGTTTCGCTTTCGATTTTGGTAGTGTCGGGGAAGAACCTTCTGTATGAATCGTTGTCGTCGAAGTCTAGTATGACTAGCCTGTCGCTTACGTTGCCGCAGACAATCCCGATGTTTCGTGGTGCTCCCTCGAACCATATGTGAAGTTCCTGCTCGGTGGGTTTTCTTTGCTGAAATTCCTCCCACTCGTCAATGGGTTTCTTCCTACCGTAGGCTACGGGGATTATGCTCAAGCCTAAGGTAAGGTATCGATTCGCATGTTGAAGGAGTGCTGAGGAGTCAGTCATTCCGGATTTCACCTCCGAACGCTGAATTGTATGTGCGCTGGTGAGCAGCGGGTGAATCCAATAGGAAGCAAGACGCGTGGTTCAGGGGAACCATGCGTGTGTACCACAGCGGTTCCGGTGCCTTTGGACGTCTCATAGGTCACACGAGTAATGTACCTTAGTACACTTCACTATTAAACTTTTCGAATTGTACTGAGGGAAGTTATATAAGGAGGTTCGCATAGTGACGTACCTGACGGAGCTGACTTGCTTGGAATTGCTACCGATTCCGAAAGATGCTGAGATTGCACTGGAAGCATTGGGGAGAAAGGGCTGCCCCGACGTATGCCTTGTTATGTCTTCTCCCAAACCTGACGAGTGGAAGGGGTTCAGCGATATCTACTACGAGCTTGTGAAACAGACTCGACTGCCCTGGGCGACCTACAACAAGCTGATCAGATACATGGTCGAACAGGAATTCGTCGAAAAGAACGTAACCACAGTCAAGAACAGGAAAGCAATCTTGCTCAGACTCACCGAGCAAGGAAGACGTCTAGCAAAGATGTACCTCACATTGCACAAACACCTCGGAGAGCTGGGATTCAAACTGGACACTCCCGCGCAAGCAGCGACAGAATAGGGCGGATTGCACCGACTCACTCAGCGTGGGTCGTTTTCACAGACTGCATCAGCGGAGACGAGCGGGCATAATTTTGGAGCTTTAAAGATGTAACCGTAGTATCTGTTGGGACTGCATAGTCCTGATTGGAGCTCGGAATAGAGCATCGAAGACCCTTTTTCCAAATAGGTTTGACCCTGCAGCCCAAGGTGCTAGCCGTTCTCCAGCCCAAGGGTTTTCATACGTCAACAGGAATTCAGTTCTAACCGAGCAGTTCTAACCAGAAGATAGAACTTATGTGAGACTCCGGACGGGGAACGAGCCCAGTCGTGTCTCCGCGGATGAGCGCGCAAGCCCCCTTTCTTTCAGAGTTTGCTCTTTGTGGGCACTATCGTCGCAGCCCCCTCTCCGGCCCTCTTCCTATGTTCTCTCTTCCTAGGGCGCGGTGGCGGGTATGCGCGAAGAGACCCAGTCAGATGTCATGGTCTGAAATCTCGGACTCGACGCGTTGAACTTATCAACCGAGAGAAGGACATACGTAAGCAGACTACTTTGACTTCTCGATTATTAGAAACCGTCAAATTCGCCCTGCAGTTCATCGTCAAAACACCGCAAAAAGAGAACGTATGGTAGAGGTTGGCAAATATGCAGGCGGACTACGCGCCCATGCGAAAGGTTCTCCTACAAATTGTCTCCAAATACGCAGGTGATTCGAGTCTGCAGCCGATAGTTGTCCTAAGAGAAGCTTCCGAGATTCTGAAGATACGTGGAGACGTCGAGAAGGAACAGGCACTGTTGACTCTCTGGTACGATTTGTTTCGAAACGGTCAGGTTGCTTGGGGATACGATATCTCCAATCCAGAACCGCCCTTCTGCCATGTTACCGCACAGGGTCGAAAGACTCTCGAAAACATGAGCCGTGATCCTGCTAATCCTGACGGCTACACTCAATATCTCTCTCAAAAATGCACTTTGAACTCGGTTGCTCAGTCCTACGTGTCTGAAGCGCTTAAGGCATACAACTCAGATTGCTTCAGAGCAGCAGCAGTCATGATTGGAGCTGCAGCCGAAAGCATAGTTCTGGAACTCCGCGACAATCTAGTTGTCAAAATCAAGAATCAGGGGCAGAATGCACCGACAAATCTTGTTGACTGGAGAATCAATCAGGTCTTTGACGCGCTCACCGGTCTGCTAGATAATCGAAAGAACCTGATGGACAGGCGTCTCAAGGAGCCCTATGAGTCCTTTTGGCAAGCATTCGGCGGACAGCTTCGGATGACCCGGAATGAGGCAGGGCATCCCGCAAGTGTTGACCCAGTGACTTGGGAGACTGCACACGCCTCGTTACTGGTTTTTCCGGAATTGGCGAGGCTGACAAGTGAACTCAATGCTTGGATCTCGACCAGTTATGCCTGATTGGTGAACGAAGATGGCAGCCGGCGATCTCGCCCAGAAGTTCGCTCCCAAAATATCATTTAGCAAGGGTGAGCAATACTTCCCTTGCGATCTCTTCTTCGCTGGAAGCGATATCCTTCAAAACAGGGCTGCATACGAGACTCTGTCACCGACCAAGAAACAAGAACTGATCTCATGCTACTATCACATTGTTGAGACCAAGTTGTTCGTGGCGTATGAATACTGGTACTACTATGTTTACAACGACTACCACGGCGGGTGGACATTCGGTGCTCCCGACATACACGATCACGATATGGAGTTCGCAATCGTTTATGTCGACAGGTCTTCAGGAAACCCGACGGCGATGGCTCTGAACCAGCACCACTGGCTCAACTGGGTGTGGAACCCGAATCTTGAACTGCCGGTTTTTGCGGAAGAAGGCGGTCACGGTATGTTCCGAGTCAAGAGAACCCTTGATGACTGGAAGAAGCTCGGTCTTGAGAAGACCGTCCTACCAAAGGAGAGCGTTGAGAATCTTCGCAGCAGATTCGTTAGCCCTGAACCAGCCAACCTAATCGATGGTGATGGATCAATCAAAGGACAATATGCCAACCCTGTCGGCATGATGGCAAAGCCGAAAGTTCCATGGGTTAGAGTCCGCGAATACACACTGCCGATTTCAGAACTGCTCTCAGAGGCGGAAGACCTCAAGAGGCGCCTGTCACGGGCACCCCCACGCGTGCAATATGCTATTCCAAGAGCTGTGAAGGCGTATGTGCGTCCAGGAGAATTCAACCTGAGCATTCCTTACACCAAACCAACTCGTCGGAGGAACTTGAATGAGGCACTGCGGCTGCAATTGATCACAAAGCAGCAATACAAGGCTCTTGTGAGCTAGAGAAGTCTAGCTCGCCTTGAAATCTTATAGCAATGTAAAGATCTTTCACCATACCGGCGGGGGCAAGAAGGGCAGTTGAGTGCAACCTGTTCTCGCATTATTGTCTGGGATGTGGGGCATGGCAGTAGTGTCTCAATCCTGACGCCGAATGGCAAAACTGCGATGATTGATCTCGGAGCGAATACTGATACCGGGTTCTCTCCTATAAGATTCACGAAGACTATCTGGAGCCCGAATAGTCTCGACTACCTGATATTGAGCCATCCTCATGTGGATCACATTAGAGACATTGTAAACTTGGAACCGGAGGGATTCCTACCCAAAGTGTTGATGGCTAGGAACATACCGCGGGAGAAGTTGATTAGAGAAGACGTCAACGAAGATGATCGCAAAGCTCTTGAGACCTACCTTGCGCTCAAGAGCAGGTATTCAGGTTCAGTTGACGGCTCCAGTGGCCCGGGATCCAGCTCTTGGGGTGCCGGCGCATACTTCTCGAACTACTCAGTAGACGCGGATTGGGAGACAGAGGCTAACAACACGAGCATCGTCACATTCTTCAAGCTGGGCGGCTTCACTTTCGTCTATCCAGGCGACATAGAATCACGTGGTTGGAGCGAACTGCTACAGAAAGATGACTTTGTAAGAGATCTGAAGACTACTGCTTTCTTTGTGGCGTCACATCACGGGCGAGAAGCTGGCTTCCTGCAGGAAGTCATGGATATCGCCAAGCCGAAGTTGGTAATAGTGTCCGATTCGGAGTTCAAAGACACAAGCGTCACAGGCAGGTATTCGAACCAAGCTAGTGGATTCAGGGTGACTGATGAGAACAACGACGTAACTGAGAATCGAAAGGTAGTAAGCACGAGGTCTGATGGAAGAGTCATGATCGACGCGTGTTATGACGGAAGTCAAACGACCGCGATAGTCAAACTCAAGAGAAGCTCAGGCTGAACGCTAGGCTAGTTAGATACCGGTCTCTTCAACTGGTCGTATTGCAAGAAGATCGCAGTTTCCCAAGCAACATAGACCAGAAACCCGACCAGAAGAAGACTCGTGACAGTTGTCATCTGTGTCTGGCTTAGCTCAAACAGAAGAACGGCAGAAAGCACAAGAAAGATGAGAAGGAACCCTGCCCGAAGTTGAGACCAAAGCATCGCCAACCTCGTGACGGTTGCCCGCCTCCCATGATCATAGGTCTGCAAATCCAATACGATCTGCTGAAGCGAGGGTTCCCCCACCGCCCAATGAGCTTCTATTTCGTTCTCAATGTAGCGGCATCTTCGCAGAAAAGCGTACGCAATCATACTTTGCGAGAAGAACCTAATCATCAAACCTAACGCGACCAATAGAAGACCTATCCGCCAAATACTTGAAGAGACAATTTGGCTCGTCAGCAAAGCTGTGTAGGTCGTGACCACCGCAATGAAAAGAGTCAGTGCCCAATTCGTCACGTTGTCATGACGGGCAAGAGAGAACTGGTACTCGTTCTGTAGCCTCTGATAGTATGACGCAAGCCAATCCGGTTCGGTTTTCTCGGCAGGCAAGAACGCTTCACCTGTGTGCGTGTGCATTTGTACTCAAGGTCTGGGTCTCAGCCATTTACGGGTGGCCATCTTGTACTGGCGCCTTCTTTCGTTCTTGGTTATGGCGCTGTCTCTCGCGCTTCTCCTTTGCAATCAATTCTCTGATCTGCTTTTCTTCAGGACTCATTGGATCGCGAGCGATAGATTCCCACTCGCCCTCCTTGATGAAGACAACTTTTACCTCTGCAACTGCTTCTCCCAAACCCGGGGCTTCGACGATTCTGGCATGAACTGGATAGGAGCCATCGCCGCGCCCTGTATGAGTCACCACCGCCAGTGGAACTCGCTGTGACGAAGTCCCCTCGGTGTAGACCTGTTTGGTAAAAGCGTCGATTGTCTCTTGGGCAGGTTTCTTGCTGTCTTCTAGTGTTAGCAAGACTCGGCTTGAAGGCTTCAAGCCCACCAATTCCTCGTAAAGCGGCAAGTCACGATCTCCCTCCTCAACATAGGCTGGGTCGGTCAACAGCAGGTTCCCTGAGTCCACAGCAACATCGCCAATCTTGACCCAGCGGCTCGTTTCCTTAATTTCCACAGTCGGGCGCCCATTGAAAGGGAGAGGGCTTTGATGATTTAGGGCTTGGGATCTTCGTGGGTGTGTCGTTTCTTGGACTGGTCTCAGTATCTCAGACGAATTGATCCGGTGAGCTTGCGCAAAGCGCTCTTGAGCGGATCTTCTAGGAAGTCTAGTAGACTGAGTGTGAAGAGGGTATATGCCACAGAAAGTTTCGGCTTGATCACCGAGGAATAGGAGGCTAGGACTGCAAGCACGTAGTTACTGGAATTGGGCGGCGCGGTGCATGTCGAATTGAACGCCGCGCATTCATTGAGGGTGACGACCGCTTGCAGAGGTTCGAACCCCATCATTCCTCTCAGGTGCATGCTCATGTCTATTAGCGGATTAGAAACGCTGAGGAAGTAGAACAGGCAGTATATGACTCCGTAGTAAGCCATTGTTGCCGTCAGAATCCTACTAGGTCTAGCTACGCGAAGTAATGCAACAGGTACTTCGCAGAGGAGCAACCGAGGATGCCGCTCAAGAATCGACATCCGAAACAACGTCTGTTTCACTTACTCCAATGTTAGAAGGAGCCATTGTCACGGAATTAAGCGTGGTGGCTAGGACTCTTTCTCAGCTGCACTGTTCTGGTGAGTGCTTGAGGATCCTTATCTCTTTCAACGATACCATACCCGAGTGTTTGTGGTTCTCTTGACTGCTTCACCCGCCTGGGAAAAACCTAAAGTTGTGTAACTGCGCCTCATCAGGCATGCTGTTTCATTTGAAAATGAACAGTCTGCCCTTGCTGTTAGTGATGCTAGCTGCTCTCGCAGGATCAATACCCCCGGCAGCAGCCGATTCTGAGCCGGAAGCCATAGACCTCAGGCTCAGCACTCCCTTTGTGAGTATGAAAGCCGGAGACTCGTACACGGCAGGAATAGAGGTAGGAATTCAGAACACTAGCGACACAATTCTCCTGACCTATTCGAATGCGACGGAGTCCGGCGGAGTTGCACTTCACATAATACCGAACATTGTCACTCTCAGCTCAAACCAAACTGCGAACTGCATTGTGCAGATAGTGTCGAGCGTTCAGGCAGGGGAAGGTAACTATTCATTCGTAATATCCGCAATCGGAAAGACTACTCAAACAGCGAATTCGACAGACCTGATCGTCGCGATAACGACACCGACGGATCTGGTGGCGAGCAGTCTTTGGCTATATCCAACGTCTCCTCAGGAGGGGGGAAACGCCGATTTCTATGCCTCAGTCCTAAATGCCGGTCCCAGACCGGTGGAGGATGTCCAAATGGAGTTTCTCTTGGATGGTAACAGTTTCAAGAACACTACGATCCATTCGATTGCCAAAAATCAGAACATGACGGTATCTGCTCAATGGGATGAAATAGCCAAAGGAAATCATACTCTGAGTTTCATAGTTGATCCGAATGAACTAATTCCGGAAGTGACCAGAGCGAACAATGTGCTCCAACTTGAATTCGTGGTGCAGGCAGCGTATTTCTTTGTGACCGTGATTATCAATGGACTAGAGCAAGGTAACACGTCGGTGTACGTGAACGGAAGGCTTCAAGCCTCCACTGCAAGCACATGGTCAGGCACCTTCGAAATCGGACAGGAAGCTAGGATCACGCTAGACTCGAATGTGACCACAAGCCCAGGCGTAATGTACGCGACTGATGAGTACTCTTGGCCGGGAATGAGAAGCTCGGCGACAATTTCCGTTCACTACTATCCATCATACTATGTGTCTGTAGAGTCATCTCCTGATAATCTCGTCCCTGTCATGGGAACAGGGTGGTACCGAGAAGCCACGCAGATTTCTCTAACAGCTCCCTTGAAGCAGGATTTGAATCCGGGCGTTGAGCTAAGATTCAGTCAATGGTCGGTGGGCTCGAAACAGCTGTCAACTCTGAATTCGATACCTTTCACGGTGAATGAACCAGTGAATCTCACCGCCAATTATGCATATTTCTACAAGGTTTCCATAGTTCAGATTTCGTACTTGGGCGAGCTGGCTCCTCTGGAGATATCGAATGGCGAATGCGACGAATATTGGTGCAAAGCCGGAACGCAGCTGACCTGGAGGCTGACGCAGGACATGGGACAAAGGATTGGTCCACTTGGAGTCCAAGAATTCTTGAAGCCCAACCGCACTACAGATACAATTACGGTGACAGGTCCGGTCAGAATAAGCTTGGGCTGGGAAGTTGACTACACAACCACCGTAGTACAATTCCTCACAACTACGCTAACGCTCCCTGCGTTAGTAGTCTGGGCTGTTCTAACATACTTATTCAAACGCTGGTGGGACAAGAGACACCGTAAGCCCCTAGCGAGCAACCTCTAGCCGTGTCATGAGACTCACGGATCTCATTGCGGCATCCGGTTGGTCTCTGTTGACAATCAGCGAACATGTCGTCGCAAGCCCTAGGCAATAACGGTTTTCGTTCTTGCTGTAAAGAAGTCGACGAAGTCAATCTTTCTTGTGTTTGGGGCATTTCTCAGTCGATCTGCGATCTTTCTGATTGACTCGGAAAATTGGCATTTGGGACGGAAATGAACCGCTAGCCTTGCTTGCTGTACGGAGCGGTCGAGCTTGTCATCATAATTAATCTGCGCGATGCATTCCATTCCGTTTAGGATTTCGGAGATGGTGGCGTTTAGTTCTTTGGTCATCAGAGCGTAATCCTCTCGACGGACGCAGTTCATTACAAATCCCAGCGGGCTGCATCCCAAGTAATATTTCGCCAATTTATAGGTAAGGAAAGCTGCACGAGCAGTGATCTCTAACTGTCTCGGTTGGAGAACCGGAACGAAGTATTGTGACATTCCTATCGTCAACAATCCGGCTCTACCTATAGTTGCGAAGGTATCCAGAAGAAGATATTTACAGCTCGCCGATTGAAGCGTCTGGGCGAACCTTACTGGGTTTACAGTAAAGAACTGTTCCAGCGTTATTCCGGCGATTAGCAATTTGAGATGTGGAATTTGGGTTTGAATCAGAACTTCATCGAGAGACCTGAAGTGTTCAAGGGCGTCGCTCAACGTTGGTGCATTGTTCACATCTTCGACCCCTGACAGGTCGCCGAGCATTTGTGCGATTGGTAGCTCTGGGCTTGCGTCAAGGAGGACGGTTTCCCTCCCCCCTTCGGCTAAGGCGATTCCGAGATTTGTCAAAAGAACGGTTTTCCCCACTCCCCCCTTGTTTATGGCGAATGTGAATGACCTGAAGTGGCTCATGACAAGTTGTCGCCTCTCAATCTTGGCTGAGAGTGACGATTGATTAGTTGCGAGAGTCGCGTGTAGGCTTCCGTCGGATAATCAGGGATTTTCTCGTGGAGTAGCAAAATGGGTTCCAGTGAAGTCTCCGTTCTGATCTGGAAATCTCCGTACAGCTTCGCGGATATTACTCGATCTTTGGTGGACTCATCCTTACTCAAACCGACATATCCCAACGCAACAAGGTAGGCAAAAGCCTGTACGAGTGCAAAGGCTTCTTGAAGGGAGTTGTTCATCTGATTCGAAGCATTATCTGAAAATCGTTCCATCATGTTGCTGATTATTTCATCCTTAGTTGGGGCTAGTTGAGAGTCTATCTTCACATATTCTGTAAAGCCCAGATCAGGCATCGCGTGGGTTCGGCGACAAGCGATCAAAGACCCTCGGACGAAAGTGTGGACGCGCTCCTCCCTCAAGAGCAGATTCCCAAAGGGTCTCGTGAGCAAGTACGCTGAACAAACATACGCCAACGCCGTAATGACGACTGATGTGGCGCCTTTGTGCCACGTGTTCCAGGGTTCAGTTACATTATTCGCCAAAGTGGACGTGAGTGTCGTAATGAAGAGACATGTTGTTACCGCATGCACAAATAGAAGAAACACGAGGATAGGCTCATGTTTAACCCATAACACCAATCGACGGTGCGTAACGGTTCTCTCAAGATCCTCCTTGGTCCCGCGAAGTTGATGTCGCAGGGAGTAATTGAACACAGCCAGAACCGGCCATAGAAACATTACAATGTTCCAAAAAATGAAGAAAATCTGGGTTGGGAACAGAGTCCCCCAGAAGTAAGTTTGAAGGTAATTCGGGAGCACGCTCCAAGAATTGAATATAACGTTAACCACGAGAATTGCCACAAAATACACGCCTACTAATCTGGGGTTGAAGCTGTTGAAGACATCACTGACAAGCGTCCTTCGTCGTCCGATTGGAATACTTGACGAAGTGAAGATGAGTAGAAGGGAGAGAAGTACGAAGACTGAAGCCAGTACCAAATATGAAAGATCCATGAACAAACCACTTGTGGCGTCATGCCAAGCTAGATCCGGTATTGGAGCAACTTGGTACCTCATGTCAAAGGTTAATTGCCCAACGAATGGTTGATCTAGAACCAACCAAACAGTGTTCCCCGAATTCGTCGAAGAACGACTGATGGCGGGAACTCCGAGGAAACCAATTCCACCACCAATCGTGTTCACTCCCATTTTTCCATCGAAGAACGCTGTTGCCAGTGGGGTTCCCGCAAACGGAACTTTCGAGTCCACCAAAGTCATCTCGACATCAATTCTCCTGATTTCGACTTGAGGCAGCACAGCTGCGAGTGAATACTCTGTAATGATAGAGTAGTCCCAACGAGACCCATCGACGACGTATGTTGCTGATATTAACACGCGACTTGCCGTTGAACGAAGTGGTAACTCATAACTCGAAGGCGCGCTCGTAGCAGATAGAGACTCCCCCCCCGGGGTCACTGAAAGAAGCAAATCCCGTACATTCAGAGTACGCTGTGCGAGAACAAAGGGTACAATCGGTGCATACCTATCGGATCGAGCAAGAGAGAACAGGTTCAACTCGAACATATCAGAGTTAGAAGGGTTAAAACGTACCAGCGTTATGTTCTGAGAGATGTTCGCTGTACCATTCGGATAGAAAACCACGCGGATCCTCAACTCTTCAATATATTCGGATGCTGCAGCAGAACTTGGAATAGGTCTAAGTAATAATGTGAGCAAGAGGATGAAAAGTAATAACAAGCACAGGCGGGAGTGTATCCTCAAAGAGGTACCTATGAGTTCTTTCCCCTTTGCTCGAATTATGGAGTGAGGATAAAAATGGAGCATCGCTCAAGCCATGAAGTAATTCAGCTGAGCGCGGATATAACTTTCGGACTTTGGATCGCGGTGGTAGGGGCTGGACTTGAAACAACGCCCTCCATCGAAACCCTGCTCCTCACAGGTGGATTCATCACTGTGATTATCTCAGGAATCTTACAAAGGGTAAAGCCTGCAGACATAATTCTGCAGCTATACTTTAGACATATGAAACGAGATGAAAACCGGTACATCCGGCTCGCTCCGAACCTGTTCAGGAGATACCCTTCCACTTTTGTGCAAAACTACGCAAACGCCTACACGAACCCCTTGATGTATCCCTCTCGCCGAAACTTGACTTCTTGCATTTACTTGGCGGTTAGTGCATTTCTATCAGCTGGAGCCCAGAGCCCAGCATTTGCCCAGCATTTTCTTATCAGAACACTTCTTGTCGTAGCTGGCTTAATTGTAGCCTTAACAACTTATGGTGCAGCCAAGGAGACTGCACAGAAATTGGAGGTTGTCGCATGCTACTTGACCATGCCGACTAACAGTGAAGAGGTACTGCGCTCCATCGAACGTGGGCAATTTGAGCGGGCAGGAGCCGACCTCGATCGCCTTATTGCGGCAGAATTGCACAGACCTCCAGGAAGCCTGGCGCGAAAAGAAGCGTAGAGGAAGAAGCCACTCTACAGGCATCCAATTCCGACTCAGGATCATCCTTATGCAGATCAGACACACAAAGCTGATTGTGTGATTGTCTTGACTGAGAACGAGGGAATAGAGAGGGAGAACCCGTCCCGGATATCCCCCTCAAGCCCGCGAGGTCGTGGGTTCAAATCCCACCGACCCCACCATGACTTCGCCCGGCGTCTTGAGGGCGCAAAACGGGAGTTTGCGCCCACCGTTCGGTTTGTTCTTGACCTTCGTTTGAACTTCCGGGCGTAATCATGGGGTTTCCACCGGTTTTTTTCCGTGGCTGTGTCTGGGGGAATCCCTCCGTCAACGAGAGAGGTGGTGCGCTTATGAATATCGGGGGCAGCCATTCGCGTTGGCGGATCCGCGTATGGCTAACCTGACGATCTCTGCCCTTGATCTCAGGTGCATGATGAACGAAGCCAAAGGCTTCAACAGGGGCAGTGTCGCTCGAAAAGCTTTCTCGCTAGGCCCTACTCTAGAAACGATTGCTGAAACACGGCGATGTGTTGAAGGATGAATAGAAAAGGTCGTGCAAAGGGAAGAAAAGACATCCCAGACTCGCTGTGGAAGCGCATATTGGCGAGCACGCCGATCCCATGCGTAGACATCATAATCCACAAGCGATTCAATGATGACGTTCGCGTGTTGTTGGGTTACCGGAAGATCTACCCGTACAATGACTGCTGGGCGCTTCCCGGCGGGCGAATCATCAAGGGGGAATCGCTACGCGACACCGCGGATCGCCAGATGACAGAGATAGGCTTACGCCCAAGCAGCGACTATGACCTCGTCGGAGTGTACCCAGTCAACTTCAGCCGCAGATCGGACGTGAGCATCTGCCTTTCCACACGCGCGGCCTTCCGGCAGGAACCACGGCCGACGAAGGAACTGGCAAGGTATACATGGCGACAGCTCAACGACTTGCCAACACGCCTCGGCTCAAACTACAGGAGAATGCTAAAGGACTTCAAAGACAATCACTATCAAGTTGAGTAGATCGTAAGGCAACCGCCAAGTCTGGGCCATGAAGGGCCGTTAGAAGGGTAAAAGAAGCCCTCAATCAAAGCGGGTTGCGATATGCGCTGACAGTGGACCTAGCAGCAAGCTACTACGATCGTCCTCGGAAACGGATAGGTGAAAAGGGATCGTAATCTTTCTCATCTTTCTATTCATGGCCCTCTACTCTCTGATCGCCAGAAGTGTTGGGATTCAACGAAAGAAGTCAGCATATTACACCGTTCAGGAATTTCATGGTTGGATTGGGTGAGAGAGTGGAAGAGAGCGCTCGGAAGGTCGTCTGTAGTCACCTGACCAAGATTTACGGCAATAGTAGAAGGAAGGCGCTCGACTCGGTAAGCTTCTCTTTGCCTTCAAAAGGCATATTCGTGCTGATAGGTAGGAACGGGTCCGGAAAGACTACGCTCGTGCGAATCTTGGCAACGGAGCTTGAGCCTACGTCTGGAACGGCCACGGTAAACGGCATAGATGTCGTGAAGGAACCAGGCAGACTGAGAGAGAAGATCGCCATCGTGCCGCAGGAAGCCAGGCCGATACCATGGATGACGCCCATGCAAACTGTGTTGGCATATCTTCTCTGGAGAGGGTTCGGCTACGGTGAGGCAAAGCGGAGAGCGTTGCGGGCGCTCGAGGCGCTCGGGCTGGGCGACTCAGTCAATGCCATGAATCGTTCGCTCTCCGGCGGAATGAGAAGGAAAGTCTTGGTCGCCACGGTTCTCTCTTCGGAAGCGGAAGTGGTTTTCTTAGACGAGCCGACCACTGGGCTAGACCCTATTTCAAGAAGAGAGTTTTGGCAAACGCTCAAAGAGATCGGAAAAGAGCGCTTCACGTTTCTTACGACCCACTACCTTGAAGAGGCAGAAGAACTCGCGGACAATATCGGCATATTGGATCAGGGGAGCCTCATCCGCATAGGAACACTCGAAGAACTGCGGAAGAGCGTAAATTACAACTATAGTATAAGGCTCCTGACAGGCTCCCCGACTTCTCTTCCGCCGTTGGAAAAAGGCGAGGTGATAACTGGGATGGAAGGCAACATCAGAGTTCTCACGGTCGAGGAAGAGGCGTTCAGACTCTCAAAAGAGCTGTCGAAGGGCGGTTTCAAGTTCACGATCAATCCGCTTTCGCTCGATGACATATTCTTTTACCTTGCAAGCCGAAAAGGCGAAAAATGAATTGTTGAACGCAAAGACGCTAGTGCACAAGAGGAGCAGGTCTAGCCAGATTCTCGCTGCTATACTAGTCAATTCTGTGTATGAGATGAGGAACTATCCGATAGTCCTGATCAACACCGTTCTTTCTCCCCTATCGTTCCTACTTGTGATCGTCTTCGTGAGCCACGGGAGCCTGATAGGAGAGGCCGTGGAGGGCGGATTCATCATGAGCATGTTCTCGGCCGGCGTGGCGCTACAGGCAGATCTTTCACACTTGAAGAATGATTTCAAGCTCCAGGATATGGTAGTCAGTTCCCCCACGAATTGGATGACCTACATGCTTGGAATGGCCCTTTCCGAGATCGTGTACTCTTTTCCAGCCCTCGTCGTGCTTAGCGTACTTGCGTATTACTTCATGGAGCTCAGCGCCACTGGCATCTTGGCGCTTGTCGGGGTACTTCTCTTGATGTTCATCGCCTCAGTCGCGATCGGTTTCACGCTTTCAACATTCTCCTCCGACATAGTGCAGAGCTTTGCGTTTTCGAGGCTGATTTCGACGCTTTTCTCGACAATACCGCCTGTTTACTATCCGATCACTTACATTCCGCTTCCGTACAGATACCTAGCCTATTTGTCTCCGACCACCTACGCGGCTGAGCTAGCTCAGAATGCTGCCGGGTACCTGCACCTTTCATCTACTGCTATGGCACTTGACTGGACCATTCTACTTGCAGTGACTGTGGCGTTACTCATTGTGGCGAGAAGCAAGGCAAGATGGAGAGAAGTCTAGGGTATGGCAAGGCATCCAATCGGAGACAATCCTCGCCATACTGAGCGTCGAGACGCTGGGTTCCGCAGGTATCGTGTCGATAATCATGCGTTCAACGTTCTTCGTTTGTCAAGTAGTCCAAGGCCCGCCTGTGAAGGTCTTGCATCTCGACGAGTGGTGCGACGAGGTTTGCTGTTTCCCTGGTTGTCAACTTGCCTTGGGCAACCTTTGCGACGGCATCCTCTAGTTCCGATGGCTGATCCACGAGTTTTGCCAGTAGTTCAGCGTGGCTAGGCGTTATTGTGTCGCGCGACACAAGCTCCTGTGGGTCGGACGGGAATGTTAGAAGCCTCAGCCTCTATGCCACAATGTCTCTCGCGGAAGCCTTGGACAGCATTCACAAGCAGCTTGTACGCGTCCTGCTGTTCTTCGCCGCTAAGGCTTGCGGCGTGGTACCGAACTCCTCACAGTATCTGGTCAGCCGAAGCAGGTAAATGTCCATGGTCAGCTCGTTGCCTTCTTTGAAGTTCGCATGCCAGTGAGTGAGGACGCGCACTCAATTGAGTGCTAATACCGGCGGATTTGAACCTAGGAACAGGTCAGGACGCGGAAAGAGGGACCCGCTCGAAATTTGTGGTGGACCGGGCGGGATTCGGACCCGCGACCTTCCGGTTGCTCGGGCAATGCCTTGCGAACCGGACGTTCTTCGGCCCCATCAAGGGCATACCAGGCTGAACTACCGGCCCAACGCGTAGCCAGAAGTGAGGCTACACGCCCGCTAATAGCGGTTACCTCTGTAGGAATTAGCAACTCTTCAAACTAGTGGGTCGATACCCTGCATGGAATCGGAGCGGTCTCCGATCAAAACTCTCTTTTCGTTACCATGCGCAATCGAGGCGTTTTCAGAGGGAACTGTCCTTCCGGTTGACTCGTGGCGCTCGGTGTCCAGGCAGACTACGTCGAAGTCCCGAGTCCGCAGTACCAACCGTTAGGGTGGTGTGGCCGCCGGGAATCGGACTTCATAACTAGTTCTCTCCCAATCGCATGGGCACCTATCCCTACATTGATCCGTTGCCTATTCTTGAACGTTCCCCGTCTAATGAAACTCAAGTGAGTTGTGGGTTCAAATCCCGCCCGTGTGGATATCATGTGTGGCTGCTGTTGATATTGGCAGGTCTGTCGTATATGGAGTGGTAGATCGGAATGAGGAAATGGGATTACGTGTTGATTGCAGCATTGGTGGTATTGGTTGCGGCAGGGATTATTATGATGGCGGGTGGACAGATCTTTGGAGAAAGAACCACTAGTGTGACAATTGCCATAGGGTTATTGGGCATATTCATCATGCTCTTCGCAAGCAGAAAATCTGCTGCTCAGAAACCGAGAAAATGAAGCACACTCGTCTTTGGGTATTTCGTGTGTGAATGGATGAAAAGTCTCTAGTCGTCGTAGGTGCTGAGTTCTCTGCGGTTGGTAAGCCCGAGTGCGCGCTGACCAGTGTCGGTCGGGTGTGTGAATGGGCAGACTTCTGGAGC
>Ga0116104_1000525_pt1 | contig 26003 bp, 28 predicted proteins | sample June2015DPH_4_15_FD_89715 | JGI IMG/M metagenome (GOLD analysis project Ga0116104, IMG submission 89715) | Peatland microbial communities from SPRUCE experiment site at the Marcell Experimental Forest, Minnesota, USA - June2015DPH_4_150 | ecosystem: Environmental > Terrestrial > Soil > Wetlands...
CACGATGGCCAGAAATATGCGCCGGACCTGATCTATGCACCGCTACCTCAGAACGTCGTCTCTGCTGACGAGCAGTTGCTCACATCCCTAACATATCAAGGGCAGACTCTCACAACACGATAAGATGTCTGACACCTTGCAAAAACATATACTGTCACGCCGTGCCGGCAAGAAGGCACGGCGACCTGATCTATTTTGGGCATTACTTAGCGTAGCAGCCGTTGTCATCCTGATTATCACAGCAATCAACCTGTACGCTCTGATCAACGGAAGCACCGATTCTCTTCGTTACTTCGGCCTCGGCTTTCTAGTAGGGACTGATTGGGTGCCGAATCCTCCCGAGGGTCCTCCCCTGCTGGGAGCACTACCGGCCATCTATGGGTCATTGGTCACCACATTGATCGCTCTGCTGTTGGCTGTTCCGATCAGCCTAGGAGTTGCGTTGTTTCAAGCGGAATTGTCTCCTAGGCGACTTCGGACTCCGTCGGTCTTTCTCATCGAACTGCTCGCAGCCGTACCAAGCGTCGTCTATGGCCTATGGGGCCTCTTCGTTCTCGTTCCATTCATGCGTGATTATGTGAATACCCAACTGAAAGGATGGTTTGGCTTTCTGCCATTATTCAGTGGACCTGCAAATGGTCTTGGTATGCTCACGGCGGGAGTCATACTGGCGATCATGATCATTCCGTATGGATCCTCAGTCATGCGTGAGGTGATAGCAGTCGTCCCAAGGAGTCAGAGGGAAGGCAGCTTGGCTCTTGGAGCTACAAGATGGGAAATGATCAGGACCAGCGTGATACCGTACGCGCGAACAGGGATAATTGCCGCCATCGTTCTCGCAATGGGCAGAGCGATCGGAGAAACAATGGCCGTCACCATGGTCATTGGCAATGTCGCGAGAATTTCCCCGTCCCTATTCCTACCTGCCGAGACAATTCCGAGTGTTATTGCAAATGAGTTCACCGAAGTGGCTGGTAATGACCTTTACCTGTCAGCGCTATTCGAGCTAGGGCTAATACTGTTCGCCATTGCTTTCCTGATGAATTTGGCAGGCCGCATTCTGATCACTCGACTACAGTTCAAGAAAGGAAGTGACAGGGTTGCTTAGCCTCGAGCGCAGAAGACGCATCAGCAACCACTTGTTTGCAGTGTTCGCCACTTTGTGCTTCTTCATCGCGTTGGTTCCGCTTGTTTCGATCATCTATCAGACAACAGTACAGGGCTACACGGCTCTGAGCTTGAATTTCTTTACGAAAGTCACGCCTCCAATCGGAGGAACTGGCGGCGGCATACTCAACGCAATAGAAGGCAGCTTCGTAATGGTTGTGATCGCTTCAATGATTGGTATACCAGTTGGCGTCTTCGCCGGTGCCTATCTTTCTGAATATCCCGGGCGACTTGCATACGCTGTGAGGCTACTGGCCGAAGTCCTCACGGGCGTCCCATCAATCGTCACTGGCATTGTTGTATATGTGCTCCTCGTTGCGACATTGCATCGGTTCTCTGCGTTTAGCGGAGGGGTGGCGCTTGGCTTCATGATGATTCCGATAATTGCGATCTCGACGCATGAATCGTTGAAGCTTGTATCTTCGTCGATTAGAGAAGGAGGACTTGCCTTGGGCATTTCAAGGTCTAAGACTATGGTGCACATACTCTTGACCACCGCCAGGAGTGGCATAATCACCGGCATCGCTTTGGCCGTCGCCCGAGTAATGGGTGAGACTGCGCCTCTGCTATTCACGGCGCTAGGCAGTCAGTTTCTCATGACGAGTGTGATGGATCCAGCAGCGTCGCTGACTCTCCTAATTTTCGATTTCGGAACAGCTCCTTACGAGAACTCCCACACGTTCGCATGGGGCGCTGCTCTAATACTCCTTCTAATTGTGCTCGGTCTCAACATCGTCGTGCGAGTAGCATCACGACTTAAGGTCACCGGTTCAGAGTGATGTGGACATTGATTTGGCGTATTCATCTGCCTATGGAGGATACCCGGCTTCCGCGCGATGCCGCCGGCTTTCTCGGTATGCGGAAAGAACTTCACATGTCGTTTGCGGTTAGATTGGGGTCATGAACGCGAGTCTGTCATCTGAGAAATATCCCCTTAGGCCACATACGCTACAAACCGCGCCGAGGCGCAGACCAGATTCCTCCTCATAGTAGAGATTGAGCGAGTCCCTGAGGCATCTTGGGCACCGATTTCCCGAACTCTTCTCCACGACAGCTCAAGCGACAGGTCCTCACTGGCGCACATATGTTTGGCGAAAGCGAAATATGCAAGAAATCGGTTTTCACATAGATCATGTAGGGATTCAGCTTGGTATCAGTGGCGGAGCCTGAAACCGAAGTAAGGAAGCTCCAGGAGACCGGGAGAGCGTCATTCATTGTCTCCGTACCTAAGAGGTGGGTTCAAGATCTCAGTCTGCGAAAGGGGTCTCTGATACGGGTGTCGGCGCAACAGGACGGGTCACTTCTCCTAATCGCCGGGCAGTCAGCGGCAAAACAGAGATCGAGTGAAGCGAGTATTCAGGTCGAAGCCGACCAAGATCCTGGGTCGCTGGCTAGGAAGCTAATTGCACTGTACATGATTGGTCTGAACTCGGTGGTCCTGAAATCTAAAGATGCAAGGATGTCCCCGCAGATTAGGGACGCGGTCAGAGAGCTCGTGAGACGAAAGCTGGTCGGCACTGAGATAGTTTCCGAGTCTTCATCAGAGATGGTTCTGCAGGTCTTGCTGAGCTATCCCGAGCTGTCAGCGGAGAGCACTCTACGAAGAATGGTTACGATTGCAGATCAGATGCACAGAGACTCCATCACAGCACTGTGCGAGGGAAAACATGACCTAGCTGCTCAAGTCTTGAAGAGTGACGATGAAGTAGATCGATTCAGCTTCTATATTGTGCGCCTGCTGAAACAGGCGGTTGAACATCCTCAGCTATTGAGAGAGATAGGACTGAACTCGCCAAGGGATTGCCTTGGCTACAGGCTGATAGCGAAGAGCGTCGAAAGAGTTGCCGATCACTCTTCCTTGATCGCGGAACACGCCACAAAGCTTCAGGAAGCCCTAACCCCCAAGCTCGCCGCTCGTATCAAAGAGCTGAGCGAGTTCTCCAGCCTCCTGTTCCAAGAAGCATCGCAGGCACTCTTCCGAAGCGATTACTTGATGGCGGATAGCGTCTTGGCAAGGCAAGACCAAGCAGAGAAACTTGAAGCTGAGATAGAGAGACAGATCTACAGGCAGAGCCTGCCGCCCGAAGACATCTCCGCGTTGAGACTGGTTTTGGAAAGTCTCAGGAGAATAGGCGAATACGCAACTGACATTGCCGAGATCGTGCTGAACCTGACAGTAAGCAAGTTGACCTTACAATGACAGGTCACGTCATCGGGCTTGACGCGTCTGACCTCGAAATCATTATGCATTAGTGCAGTGTCATGAATCTAGCAATGTGATGACGAATGGTCAAGATCACCTATCAACCATGGGAAGAGATCGTGATTCATGAGGTCGTAGAATACCCCCTAGCGGCGTTGCTCGAGATGCAGAGTTTCGGGGCTCCACCAGGTTCTATGGGCCGAAGCCTCATGTGGGCAAACGGGATTGCCTTCGCCTATGCAACGATGCCGGTGAGCGACGATGTCGTGGCGGAGCAGTTGAAGGGCAGGATGCGTTGGGCTAGCCTTATCTTCGCGACAATGCCCGCCTACGAGAGCGCCGTTCTCATCCAAGAGACCGGCATCCGCGTTCCTGTGGTGGATGTGAGCGGCAATCCAACTCTCTATGCGGTCGCCCGGTGGCTGCGTGACCGGCCTGAGTTCCGCTGAAGGGCTCTAGAGGACCAGCGTAAGTAATTGCCGGAGGGTTAGGGTTCGCGCGTTCTTTTGGTACGCACCCATGTTCAGGATTTCTTCGATTTCCATCCTTGTTCACGCCACCTAAGCCTATGGTACATCAGTGTACCTATATAAGTACGGCGTCGTTTTCCGACATATGCCATGAGGACATGAGTGTCATAGGTCGGAATGATGGTTTTGCACGCCCGACGAAGGGGCGATCCGTTCGACACGAAATGCTGTATACTTGAGAAGGGGCGTTGCACACCCGAGAAACACGTAGACCGGAATTGATTTTATTCGCTATCGGGCGTATAGGACGATATTGCAGACCTAGTGTTGTCCTCTCGCGGTCTACTTGTTCAGACTTTTCAGTATCTCTGACGCCTCTCGCATCATTCCGTCGATAACCTCAGCTACCGGCTTGATCTCATGTACGAGGCCTATGCTTTGACTGCACGGAATCACGCCTGCGTCTAGGTCACCGTCTTCGTACATGCGTTTCGTCGCCGTCCCTGCGACAACTGACAGGATCTCACCTAACTCAGCCTGTTTGGATTCCAGTTCGGCCACCTTGAGTGCAGCTGGATTCTTCCATGCGCGGATGGTGTTTCGCAGAGTGCCCAAGATTGGCAGCGTGTCAAGCTCGGTGGCAGAAGCTAGAGCTCGCTTGAGATTATCATGGATAGGGCACTCCGACGTTAGCAACAATCGTGTGCCGACAGTAACTCCTTCAGCACCCAGCGCCAATGCTGCAACTAGTCCTCTGCCGTTGACAATACCGCCAGCTGCAATCACTGGAATGCTCAGCGCGTCCACGGCGGTCGGCACTAGGACCATAGTTGTCAATCCGACTTCGCCAATGTGACCCCCTCCCTCGGTACCGAAAACGGTCACAGCATCCACGCCGGCTTTCTGTGCGCTGAGTGCATGGCGGACACTCACGCATTTGTGCATCGTTTTCACGCCGTTGGTCTTCAGTCGAGCAAGCAAGTCCTCGGGAGGGCGATGGCCGCTCGTTTCGACTATCGGAACATGTTCTTGGAGTATGACCTCGGCGTAGAGGTCGTTGTCTATGGGTCTCATCGCTGGGAAGAGGCTCAAGTTCACGCCGAATGGCTTGTCGGTCAGATCTCTCACCCTCCTGACAGCTTGACGGAACTCATCCTGACTCTCATACATCGCCGAAGCCATCATCCCCAATGCGCCGGCATTCGAGATGGCGGCCACGAACTCGGGCTTCGAGACATGCATCATGGTGCCGCCGACGATTGGATACTTGGTTCCGAACATCTTAGTCACACGAGTTTCGAACATCGAATGGCTCCCAGCTACTAGCGTGTTCTAGTCTTCAGCAGAACAGGTGCTGGAATCAGAATTTTACACTTCCTATAGCACTCGCCTTGACGCTTCCCGAATCTGGACTAGCAGAGCCCCGAATCAGTCCTTAGACCGAACAAATCTTTACCTTGAAGGCGCTTCAGACTGCTTCGGTTTCGACGGAGCTAGGTGAGGCCAATGCCTGCAGAGGAACAGGACACGAGCAGACGCAAGTTGTGTTCTTTTCCCGTCTGTGGGGCGACGGCGGACTGGTTCACAGACTTCTTTGGTGAAACCGAATACTACTGTGACAAGCACAAACCTATGATCCCACAATCTCTCCTCAAGAGAGCAGACGCTAAAGGAAGGAGCAGCTCGGCCTAGGCGAGCGGTCGCCTACGATTCGGGTGAAGGTTCGGGCGGGCTCGGCTTCGGTCGTGGCTTAGCTTTCCTCTTCGTTGGCGCTAGCTTCAGTCTCTCTGGAACTGGTTCAACTGTCGCGACTGGTCTCGGTGGCGGAACCGCTGCCGGCTTGGTTTCCCGTAGTCTCGCAAGTGCGAACACAGTCAGTCCTATTCCCACGGCGAATGCGGCGCAAACTGCCAGCACAATCGTCGCGTACAGGATGGTGCTATCAGTTGTCCAGACAGCCCTGAGCGTGTGAGGTGAATCCATCGTGATTGTGGTGGTTGCGGACGCCGATTCCATATCTCCCGTCCATTTCTGGAACACCTGTTTCACACCGTAGCTGGTATCAACCTCTGTTGGGACCGAGAGCGTCGCAGTGCTTCCCGCATCATACCATCCTCCTCCCTCCACGACTCCGTAATCGGAAGAGCCCGTGAGCAAGTACTGCATCTTGTAATGGGCGACTATCGTGTGAGGAGTATCCATCGTGATTCCAATTGAGTCTCCTGAAGCTGGAGTAGAGTCGACCGTCCATTGCTGTAGGACGTATCGAGTATCGTCGCCGCCTGAAATGGATGACGGAAGCGGACCTACAATGACAGACTCGGTTGGGAGGTACCAACCTTCTCCTGTCGCGGATGCAATTCCCGTAGGCTCGACCGAGACCTTCAGGAAGTTCTGGAGTTGATAGTTCGCGACCACTCTCTTCGCCGAGGTCATCGTCACCGTCCCGCTGGGTGAGTCTCCTGAGAAATCCCCGCTCCAGTACGAGAAGACATAGCGTTGATTTGCGTTCAGTGGCGCAATAAGTGACGTCAAGCTGAATGATGCCGCAGTTCCGTCGTTGTATGTTCCCTTTCCGTTTACAGGAACAATTCCGGCAGGATTGGTTTCCACGTCGAGGTCGAACGTCTTCGTTTTCTCGTAGGTGGTTGTCGGATAGTAGTAGTATGGATAGGATCGATAGTACGGATAAGACGCATAAGATGAGTAGGACGGATAGGACCACGAGTAGTTGTTCCCGTAGTACTGGTAGCACCACGAGTAGTTCCAGTGATCGCAATAGTACCAGGGATACTGCGTCGGAGAGCTCATAGAAAGGCTCGGAGCAGCTGGCTCACTAGGGGCCCCGGATGCGGCAGCTGCGTTTGGGTACACAGCGAGCAGACACATGAGGGCCAATGCGAGTTCAGCAGAAATGAGTACAAGGCGTCGAGCCAAGCTATCTCATCTTCATTGTAGCTGGCTGCAGACCGTATTTCTACGTTATGCAGTCTGCGAGGACAGAATCAGGCCTGTGAACAGGTCATGTTTCGAGATTGTGTGAGATCGTGAGGGACCAGCCGGATGTTCATCAGCTTGTGAGTGAGTATGATTGCGTCGGCGGATCAGGATTGTCGCGGCGAGGGCAGCGATCAAGAGCATGAGTGGTTGGGCCATAGGCGGATACTCTGGGACCGGTTTGCCGGAGGGTTGGAGCTCAAAGTCGGCTGTCGCGATGCCTCCGTCAGATACTGTGACAGTCTTGCTCTCGGGCACATACGCTGGGTCGACGGAGACAGTCAGGTTGTACGATCCTGGCGCCACCCACATCATGTAGGTACCGTCAGTGGTCGTGGAAACTGTCGCGGGTTCTCCCGAGTCCCCTTCGGCGACGACTTGCGCCCACGGGAGCGGGCGGAGGTTTCCGTACATGTCGTACCAGTACACGGTACCCCGGATCATGGACATCGACGCATGTGATGGTGTAACCATCAAGGAAAACGCTGCCAAACCTAGGATCAAGAAAAGGACGGCTGTGATTCGCTTCATTGCAAGGGAACTATTCCACGTTCGCATCATTGGATATGCCGGCTTAAGCATAAGTAAGCTTACTCATACCTATAACATTATCCGTGATGAAACCGGCCAAGCGGTCCCCGCCTTTCCTTCGAGATACGGATAGGGTAACACGTAAAGTCAGGACGTTGCGCCAGAAGGCGAATCTTGCATCCGTGCTGGGTGTGCTACGTCTTGAGGTTCCATTCCGTGGTGCCGTACTTTTCCCTGATTAGAACGGGGATCATTTGCAGTTCCTGATCTGTCGTGGGACCGGGAACGAGTTGTGCCTTGAAGATTCCCGCGAATGCATCGCTGAAGGCTCCCTTGACCTCGTCGATAGGAACCGTTCGTCCCAATTCCGTCTTGACAGAGGTTACAGGGAGACGTGTGCTTTTAACCAGGGCCCGTAGCATTGGCGGTTGTTCCCACCTCAGTATCTTCCACACGCTCTCAAGATCCGTGCTTACCAGAATGGAGCCATGGTAGAAGACGGCTCCCCAACGAATTGCGCCAGCTCCTCCCGAGATCTTTCTTCCGCGAACCAGTATCGTGTTGATGGGGATTCGATTCGATTCTAAGCCTAGGGTGCTAAGGCATGCAACGACGCAGTCGAGACCTCGCTTGAATACCGCTTGCTGGAGCCCGAGACTCGACGGTGACGACCTACGGGTACATATCGAGTAGTTCAGGTTCCCCAGATCGTGGTAGACTGCCCCGCCTCCAGTAAAGCGCCTCACAACCTCGACACCGAGTTCCCCGCAGGCGTCGAGTCGCACCTCTGCGTCGGCAGATTGATTCTCACCTATGATAGCTGCGCTACGGTTCCTCCACATGCGCAGTGTTGGTGGCGATTTGTCTTCTCCCACCTGCCGCGCTATGGCTTCCTCAAGTGCGAGGTTCGAAGGTGCATCCGCGTATTCTAAGTTGAGAAGGCGCCAGCTATCCGTTTCCGATTCACCTCGAACTACGCGCGACACGAGTATGACCAGCTCTGGCAAGGAATCTACTGTTTGCCTGCAACCCCGGTCCGCAACTTGTCCACTTTCTCAGGAAGAAAGGCATAGAGCCTGAATTCGCTGACGAAGCGACCGATCCTTGCGATTATGCCCGGAGCGTCTGTTCCAAGTTTGCAAACAAGAGAGTTCGCTGTGAATGACAATTCCTCGATCTGTATGATGTCTCTATCCGCTTTCGAGAGACGCATGGCCTCGCGTAGTCTATCATGAGAACCTCCGACCGCGATAATTCTGTGCGTTCTTTCACGCCTCCATTGCTCGAATCGAGCAACCTGATCATCCGAAATCCAAGCTTCAATCTGCCGACGCTCGGGATTGATAGATGTGATCCTGACCAGTATTGGAGTGCCTTCTTGGACGCAATATGTCTGCGCCACTCTATCTACGGGAATAGCCTTGCCATCGCAGAGTTGAGCGATCAATGCCTCTCTCGTTATTTCGGACCTAACATTCGTCGAAACTGGGCCGATCTCGACTTCGATACTCTGCCGCTTTGCATTGATCCCACTCACGAAGGCCTTGAAGTTGTCATGGACTTCTACGTCGGAAAGGTTCTGCGGCGCGAGCCCCATTTTTCTCTTGATCAGCTCAATGAAGAACTCGGAATCTGACCCTTGGACCTCGCCATTAACGAAACTGTTGGCGGAGACTCCGAGTTTCACTGAGACGTCTAGACCTGACGAGAGCTTGTCGATCTTTGATTTGAAGACAGGCATCAGTTCATTTTGTGCATGATGCGGAATTCTTTCAGCTATCACCAGTCTGCCGTTCATGACGATCGGACCCTTAGATGTGGTGAGAGGTCTGGTTGTGCTGGTGGCGTCACTGTTTCAGCTCGTCTTCTATCTGCTTAATCCGTTTCTCCAAGAACTCCACTACGGGGGCGTTTTCGCTGCTCTCAAGTTGCCCACCGCACTTGGAGCACCTGAAGGACGATTCCATCGCCTCTTCGAACGTGACTCGTACATCGCCGCACTTCTTGCAGATGAAGAAACTGTGGTTTGTCTCATAATCGAGTTTATGCTTGAGTTTCTCGAGAACACGCCTCTTTCTGCTCCGGATGAAGGCGTCTAGCTGGTCCGTCTGCAGTTTCCAGTAGAAGATGAACCAGCCGGTCTTTTCGTCCCGGACTCTTGTGCACGAAACCAAGCCATGGTCGTAAAGTTTGTAAAGGATCTTCCTTACCGTGTTCAATCTCACAGCGGATTCGTTCGCAAGCATTTCGTCAGTGGCTTCACTCTTCTTCTTGAGGATGTTAACGACCGTTACCGAATCGTCGCCACCAAACAGACGGGCGACCTTCATCAGCTCTTCATCCAAGACTGCCATGTCAGAGCCCTCAAACGAGACGAATACCTATCCTTTGGCGGCGTGGAATTTAATCTTCATCCAGATCGGCCTTGGGAGCGCCCGTGAGAACCTTTTCAGCCTTGAGGCCAGACATTACTGTCGGTAGGCAACATACTTTGGCCGAGCAGATCGTGGTCCTTCGGTTGGGGCATAGAATCCCACGCGATTTGAGGGTTACGACACATGTGTGTCTCACAGCCAGAGCCTTCGGAGCAGACGGACTCATCCTAGCGGATGTGGTCGACACCGTGCTTGAGAAGACGATTCTGGACGTGAGTAAACGATTCGGTGGCAGTTTCTGGATTCGGATGGGCGAGCCTTGGAGACAAGCTGTGAAGGATTGGAAAACAAGGGGTGGGGAGGTTGCTCATCTCACCGCGTACGGAATCCCGTTGCCCGAAGCCATGAAGGCGATCAACGCCTCGCCTAGACCGAAGCTTGTGGTTGTTGGTGCAGAGAAGGTGCCCGGGGATGTGTTTGGGGCTGCCGATTGGAACGTGGCGGTGACGAATCAGCCCATAAGCGAAGTTAGCGCACTAGCTATGTTCCTTGACAGATACTTCGAAGGCAGGCAATTCTCGATGGAGTTCGAGAACGCAGAGCTGAAGATAATCCCATCAGCGCACGGTAAGAAAGTCGTGAACCTGACCGAGCCTAGGCACTAGTTCAGCCTCAGGCTTGTAGTTCTGTTGTTTCTTTTCCTTCTTTGTTCCGAATCCTAGCGACATCAGCTAGGGTAACTTCCTTCATCACGCCAGGTGCAAGTTTCGGGACCTGAGGCTCGCTTGTGAGCACCAGCAACTTGATTCGTAGGACATGTTCGAGTTCTTTCGTCAATCGCATGTTGGGAACCATCTTCCCGAGCTCTATCTTCTGGATCATGGAAAGGCGTTCCTTCACCTTCATCGCCAAGTCCTCTTGGCTGAGCCCATGCTTTCTCCTTGCCTTCTGTATGATCTGGGGATAGTTGTCAGCAACGTCGAGTTCCTGAACCTCTCTTGGAGCTCGCCTATCAGCTGGCTTAGACGGAACCGAACGAGGTGCTGCGGCGGGCACGGGCCTCCATGCAGGAATTGGGTTGGTCAGAGGGATAGGCTTCGGTGCCTGGTATGGCGTTCCCAGACTCGCGCATGCGCCGCACGTCATCATCACTGCACCTTCGACGACGACGCGATTCGGTTTGCCGTGGATCTGGCGCCCGCAAATGTCACAGTTCAAAATGGGCCCCGACCGCGCAACATGAGCCATGTCCACGCTTAAATGGTTTGACCGTTCTACTCGAAGCGTGTCACTTGATGCAGAAAGCGACTTGGCGGGATCTCAGGAAACTCAGAGGCATCGCAAACTATCAGTTTGGCAGCCATCTGGGTAACGCCTTCTTCAAGGGGCCGATTGGGCTCACGAGGTCGGGAAAAACAGACAAGATACGATTGATCTTCCATGATGGAAAACTGATCTCAACCTTGCGAGCGAGAGATGGTTTTCTGGCCCTCACGCCTGATGGGGCCAAGGTCATTCTGGCGTCGATGAAGAAGCCGCCTCGTGTTGCCGTGGTTCGTGGCGATGTGGCGGAATTCATCAGAGCCGGGAGAAACGTCTTCGCCAAGCACGTTGTGAGCGCAGACCACTCAATCAGGCCTCAGGATGAGGTCATAGTGGTCGATGAAAAGCGGCAACTCCTCGCCGTAGGGCGAGCTGTCCTAGCTGGGTGGGAGATGACCCAGTTCAAGAGAGGAATAGCCGTGAAGACCAGGCGAGGCGTCGGAACAGACGAACAGACGCAATAGACTTATCCGATCATTCATGGTGACCAGCTCTCATCAGTTGATTTGACGATGGCATACAAGGCGTACAAGGCTGTGAAGGGTGCACCTCAGGGCAGAGACGCGAAACGAATGATGCAGAAGATGGGCATGAAAATCGACGAGATCGGTGGAGTCACTGAGGTGCTGATACGCACCGCCACTCGCGAGATCATCATCGAAGAGCCCGTTGTCACGTCGGTTGTCGTTCAGGGACAGAGGATGTATCAGATCACAGGTGGATCTGCACACGAAAGGACGCCATCAGCCGAGGCGACGTCGCCCGAGGTTCCGGAGGAAGATGCGAAACTGGTGGCCGCCCAGACCGGAAAGACCGTGGACGAAGCTAAGATCGCACTGAAAGAATCCGGCGGAAACCTCGCAGAGGCAATTCTCAAGCTGAAGCAGAAGAATCAGGTCTAAGCACGCGGAGTTTCAGGACCAAAACGATTCTAGATCGCAGGACCATGACAGGGCGACAGTCATCTCAGAGTGTTCAGGCAGCCTCGAACGCGGTCACTAATCCACTCTATCCTAGACTGCTGAAATCATTGAACCGACGGAAATGAAGAGGTTTTTCAACCTTTCAGGTCTTAGACAAGACAGAGGGCTCGATAAGACATGTTCGACAGCGAGACAAGCTACCACATGACTCCTGATGAGTTTCGTCGCTACGGCCGCGCCGTGGTGGACTGGGTCGCCAACTACATGGAAAATGTGGAGTCCTTTCCGGTGATGTCGAAAGTTGAACCCGGGCAAATCCGTGCCTCGCTCCCTCTGGAGCCGCCGGCACAAGGTGAGCCTTTCGACGCCATCTTGAAGGACATGGGGGATTTGATCCTGCCGGGCGTGACCCACTGGCAGTCTCCCAATTTCTTTGCCTTCTTCCCAGCTAATGCTTCAGGGCCCGCAATCTTAGGCGAATTGCTCTCGGCCGGGCTGGGCGTCCAGGGGATGCTGTGGGCGACGAGCCCGGCCTGCACAGAGCTGGAAACACACGTGCTCGATTGGCTCGTGGGCATGCTGGACTTGCCGGCGAAGTTCAAATCGACTGGAGCAGGAGGCGGCGTCATCCAAGACAGTGCTTCAAGCGCGTCCCTCTGCGCTCTACTGGCGGCTCGCGAACGTGCGACAGGTTTCGAGACCAACGAAGACGGCTGTGATGGCCGGCTTGTCGCCTACACTTCTAACCAAGCCCATTCGTCCATCGAAAAAGCGGTCAAGATCGCTGGGCTCGGACGCCGGCGGGGCCTTCGTCTTATCGATGTTGACGACCGATTTGCCATGCGCCCCGATGCCCTGGCTGCACAGATCACGCGTGATAGGCAAGCCGGGCTGATCCCCTGCTTTGTCTCGGCGACGGTCGGTACCACGTCCTCCAACGCCATCGATCCCCTGCCGGAGATCGGCCGCATCTGTCGGGAAGAGGGGTTGTGGCTGCATGTAGATGGAGCGATGTCCGGCGCAGCAGCACTGTGCCCCGAATATCGTTACATCCACAAAGGGCTGGAGTTTGCCGACAGCTATTGCTTCAACCCTCACAAGTGGATGTTCACCAACTTCGACTGCGATTGCTTCTATGTGGCCGATCGAGCGACTCTTATCAAGACGCTGAGCGTGCTCCCCGAGTACCTCCGAAACAAGGCCACCGAGTCAGGGGCGGTCATCGACTACCGCGATTGGCACATCCCGCTCGGCCGCCGATTCCGTTCCCTGAAGCTGTGGTTCGTCATTCGCCACTACGGGGTAGAAGGCTTACGTCACCACATCCGGCGACACATCCAGCTTGCCCAGGAGTTCGCGAGATGGGTGAAAGCTTCAGACGATTTCGAGCTGGTTGCACCAGCACCATTGAACTTGGTCTGCTTCAGCCACAAGGGTGGGGATGAACTCAACCGCAAACTGTTAGACCGCTTGAACGAGAGCGGCAAGCTCTACCTGACGCACACGACCTTGGCTGGCCGTCATACGCTGCGGTTCTGCGTAGGCCAGACGTACACCGATGCTCGCCATGTGCGGCAGGCTTGGGAGCAAATCCAGCGTACAGCAAAAGAGCTTGAATGAACGCGACTGCTTAGGCTAACTGCAAATGTGCCAAAGACGAGAGCAACGGCGTGTGCAAGGCATCAGTAACGCAACACAACACCAATGCTATTCGTAGAGTGGAATCTACCTCGACGGAAAAACAGCTAGGCCGTGCTTCCCTTTTTCTGCATCCGGCTCTTTATCCTTTTCAGTCTGAAGAAGTCTTCGCGTTCGCGTTCCTCTAGGTGCATCTGAATGTATCTGATCGAGTGAAGAACCCGCGGAATAATTACATAATCGAGGGAGTTGACACGTCTCTTTGTTGAGGCTATGGCTTCTGCGAGTTTTCGGGTTGAGGCTTCTGCGCTCGACAGTTCCGTAATCGCCTTGACTGCTTCCGTCATCTTCATTGTAGCCTCGTCAAGTTTTGCGGATGTTGCGAGCAGATTGTATGGCGCTGTCCTGATCGGCGAGACCTTGACTTGCACTTCCGGTAGGGTGACACCGATCACATTTCTCGTCTTCGTGTCAAGCTCGAAACGATCCTCAACCCCTACGGCGAACTGCTCCAGCCTCGCTAGGCCGTGCACCATCCCCGCTTCTGTGAAGAGGTCATACGCTTCTCGAAGGAGTGCGTGCGAGCGTTCCCGCAGCTCCGCTATCTGACTCACGTTCTCGAACAATTCAATCATTAGCGCGTCGAGTTTCTCTCTTAGCAGGTCTCTACCTCGTTCTGCGATGTCTCGCCTCTTTCTCAGGGCGAGCAATTCCATTCTTGTCGGGTGAATACCCGGAATGACTTCTGACATTACGCGATGCCCTTGTCTCTGTGAGCGGGATGATACTTCGCGATCGTTGACGGGTCAATCCGTTTCAGTTCGACTTCGGGTACCATGGAGAGTAGGTCCCAGCCGAGGTCGAGAGTCTGTTCGATGTCTCTGTTCTCGTACTCGCCTTGGTTGACGAACCGTCTCTCGAAAGCGTCGGCGAAATTCAGGTACAGCTTGTCTCTCGTTGAGAGCGCTTCTTCTCCGATCACGGCGACGAGGTCTCGGAACGCTCGCCCCTCCGCATACGAATAATACAGTTGGTCGGAGACCTCTCTGTGGTCTTCCCGGGTGCGACTCTTGCCTATCCCCTCCCTCATGAGTCGTGACAGTGAGGGTGACACGTCGATTGGGGGGTAGATGCCGCGCCTGTGAAGGCCCCTATCAACGATCAGTTGCCCTTCGGTGATGTATCCAGTCAGATCGGCGATCGGGTGAGTGATGTCATCATGCGGCATAGTCAGAATGGGCATCTGCGTGATCGAGCCCTTACCCGTATGCGTTCTTCCAGCTCGCTCATAGATTGTTGATAGGTCAGTGTACATGTAGCCCGGATAGCCTCGTCTTCCAGGCACTTCCTCTCGAGCGGCTGAGATCTCGCGAAGCGCTTCCGCATAGTTCGTCATGTCCGTCAATATGACCAGTACGTGCATACCGAGTTTGAAGGCGAAGAACTCAGCGGCCGTGAGCGCAACTCGTGGCGTGATGATTCTCTCGATTGCGGGATCGTCAGCCAAGTTGACGAACATTGTGACATGTTCAAAGGCGCCTTGTTTCTCGAAGTCCTCCCGGAAGAATCGGGCTTCGTCGGCTGTGATGCCGATGGCCGCGAAGACGATCGCGAAGGTCTCGCCTGTACCTCGAACTCGAGCCTGTCTAGCCACCTGAGCGGCAACCGCATTATGTGGAAGCCCCGCACCGGAGAAGAAGGGTAGCTTCTGTCCTCGGACGAGTGTGTTCATTCCGTCTATGGCGGAGATTCCGGTCTGGATAAATTCTCTTGGGTAGGTTCTCGCGCACGGGTTGATCGGTGCACCGTGTACATCCCAATACTCCTCGGGAATTATGTTCGGACCGCCATCGATTGGTGTGCCGCTGCCGTCGAATACTCTTCCAAGCATATCGGATGAGACCGGGAGCTTGATTGTTTCGCCTGTGAATCTGACCGCGGTTCCTTCGATGTCAAGGCCTGACGTGCCTTCGAAGACCTGAACCACAGCCATCTTGTCGCTTACTTCTAAGATCTGTCCTCTACGCTCGGAACCATCAGATGCGATGACTCTAACGAGCTCATTGTAGCCGACATCCTTCACGGCCTCCACGAACAGCAACGGCCCCGAGATTCGCGTGACCGTCTTGTACTCTCTGAGAATAAGGCTCAGGCTTGCGGCACCTCCGAGCTAGGAGTCTCAGCCGTTAGTTTGGTGAACTGTTCGCCTAAGTTCCCTTCGATCCTTGCCGCGACCTCGTCAAACCGCTCCGAGGGTTCGATCTTGCACCGCGCGATCTCCTGTCTAACAGGAAGGTCGAGGACCCGTTGAAGCGCTACCCCGCCCTCCACAGCCTTCTCCATCTTCTCGTGAAACTTCATGATCAGCCTCATCATGGCAGTTGTCTTCTCAGGAGAGCAGTAGCTGTCGACCGGATGCAGGGCGCTCTGAATGAGAAAGTCTTCCTTGATCATGCGAGCGGCTTCAAGCGTTGCCTTTTGACTCTCTGAGAGCGCATCTGGGCCAACGAGCATCACGATCTCTCTCAGCTCCTCATCTTTCTGCAAAAGCGACATCGCATCTTGCCGAATGTGTTTCCAGGGTTGCTTGGTCTTCTGCTCATACCATTCCTCGACTGAGTCAAGGTAGAGCGAGTAGCTCGTCAACCAGTCGATGGCTGGAAAATGGCGTCTCTCGGCGAGCGACTTGCTCAGAGCCCAGAAGACCTTCGTGATTCGAAGCGTATTCTGCGTGACAGGCTCCGAGAAGTCTCCGCCCGACGGTGAGACCGCACCCACGGCAGATATTGAGCCGGTTCGTTGCTCGCTGCCAATGACTTCTACTCGCCCTGCGCGTTCGTAGAATTCCGCTAGCTTCGAAGCCAAGTAAGCAGGGTATCCCTCCTCGCCGGGCATTTCCTCCAGTCTGCCGGAGATCTCGCGGAGTGCCTCTGCCCATCGAGAAGTGGAGTCGGCCATCAACGCCACATCGTATCCCATGTCTCTGAAGTACTCTGCCATCGTGATGCCTGTGTAGACGCTCGCTTCTCTTGCGGCAATTGGCATGTTCGATGTATTAGCGACTAGTATCGTCCGAGCCATGAGTGGCTGCCCGCTTCTCGGGTCCTTGAGCTCGGGAAATGTCTCGAGGACCTCGGTCATCTCGTTGCCGCGTTCACCACATCCAACATAGACTATGATTTCGGCGTCAGCCCACTTGGCGAGCTGTTGCTGCATCACCGTCTTCCCGGTACCGAATCCCCCGGGGATTGCAGCGGTTCCGCCCTTTGCTATTGGAAATAGGAAGTCCATTATTCGTTGGCCTGTGACGAGCGGCACAACCGGAGGAAGCTTCGATTTGACCGGGCGTGCCCGTCTAACGGGCCACGTGTGCATGAGCTGAACCTTGGCGAGCCCGTTTTGGGTCTCGACTTCAGCGATATCATCTGTGACACTGTAGTTGCTCTCCTTCACAATCGACTTGACCGTGCCCGCCACGTTTGGAGGAGCGAGAATACGCTGGGTGACAAGCACAGTCTCTGATACATCTCCAAGTATGTCTCCTCCCACGATCTTCTGGCCGGGCATCACCCTTGGTATGAAACGCCAGGTCTTTTTCCGGTCGAGTGCCGGTGATGTGGCGCCGCGGGTGATGAATGTCCCTGCAGTCTCGACAAGGGTTGGGAGTGGTCGTTGTATTCCGTCGTAGATCTGATTGATCATGCCTGGGCCTAATTCGACGGAGAGGGGTTTTCCGGTCCTTTCCACATGTTCGCCAGGTTTGATGCCAGCGGTCTCTTCGTAGACTTGAATGGTCGCTTTCTCGCCCTCGACTCGTATGACTTCTCCTATGAGACCCAAGGTGGCCACTTTTACGAGCTCGTACATCTGGGCACCTAGCATGTCATGGGCCACGACGACGGGGCCTGTGATTCTCTCGATGACTCCTGGCTTATACAAGTGAATCGACCGAGCTGAGTGCTTTATTCTATTGGAACGGTGTTGGTACGATTTGCATCGCAATTAAGCATTTCCAGAATCGAAGTCGAGCGAGGCATCGCATCGAGAGATGTCGGACAGACACTCGCGAACAGGACATTCTACCCAGGGCGAGCATGATGGAGTACTTTGATTCAACTCTCTCGCTTATACTCGGCGGCCGGCGATTCTCCAAGTGATCAGCGCATGATATCTCTTGACGAAATGAGACGCAACAGCGAGCAGCTCATGGATTGCACAGTCAGAATTGAGCAAATGCTGATGCAACTAGCCGCCGCGGAATGAAGTCGCTTAGAGCAGGAAGTGTCCCTTCTCCATCAGTTTACTATCGTCCACCCACAAGGTGGCATCTTTCATGATCGCGTCGATATGGGTTCGCGATTCCCAGTCTGCGCCTGTCTCATCCGGATAGGGATCGCCAAAAGCGACATGGATAGTCGGAAACTTCTCATCTTGAAGCAGATTTCCAATAAGCTTCGTCAGGGACATGTTCGTGCCGATTGCGAACTCGCCTAGTCTCGTGCTGTTCTTGTCTGTCTGAAGATACTTCACCAATTCGGTCTGCAGCTCTTCGTTGGAGCATCTGATTGAGGACAGGTCGACTCGCGAGTCCCTCACGTTTATCGTGACGGGCCATCTTTCCAGGACACCATACTTGTCGCTGAACCAGTCACCTAGCTCGTCAGCTACTATTGTTCCCTCTGCTTTCCAAGCGGCCGTGTACAGCTCGCCATCAGGGAGGTTGCCCCAGTCTCCCTTCTTTCGGAAGATACCGTCGGACAGCTTCCATCTCCACTCAGGAGAGAACTCAACGGCCAAGTCAGATCCGGCGGCGGTTGTGACACGTGCCTTCTTTGCGGTCGCCACACGTTGGTGAATCCGTTTCGTGAGTTCAGATATCTTCTCGTAGTCAGCGCACATGCCTTCTTCCATCAACTGCTCGTTCACTGAGGGCATGTGTCCGTGCCTTGCGTAGTGTTTTGCGAGCTTGATGAATGGCATCCTTAGGCCCAGTTCGCCGCCCATACTTCGTGCGGCGTAGAACGTCACGTTCGCCCAAGGAATAGACTCCTCTAAAGGCTTGGGAAGTGATGTCAAGGGACGCTTGCCGAGATCCTCCAAGAATACAATCTTCACATTTCCCGGGGTAGCCTTCTCAGCTGCTCGTCTAAGCGCTTCCCCGATCCTACGTGTGAAAGAGTCTGTCACTATGAACACGTGCTCGCCTGGCTTGACTCCCATGCAGATCTCAACTGCTATTCGCGCACCTTCATCCACTGTGCCCAAGAGAGAATCACGAGCTTTCGATGCTCAAAGTGAGTGTATTAACGCTTCCCGAGAGTTTGCTTGTCTTCGTTGATCTGGTTGCAGAGTTATATCTCATGACAGCTGAGGTTCGCTTGGAAATGAGGGCTTCGTCTGCTTGATTCCAGTCAAGTTCCTTGACGATGTTATGAGCCTGAAACGTATTCCGAGAAGCGGCTGGATAACATACAGAATCGGCAAACACGACATCGAATCTGTATCTTCACATTCCTATTCGGTCGCCGTGATTGCCCTCACGATGTCTGAGATCATGCGAGTGCGGAAACAGGAAGTGGATGTGGAACAAGTGTTGAAGATGGCGCTCCTCCACGACCTCTCGGAATCCCTAACATTCGATATCAGCAAAGCGTACCTACGGTACCTTGGCAGAAAGGGCTCCCGAATGAAGACAGGCCTCGAAGAGAAGGCAACCTCTCGCGTCCTAGCGGATCTTCAGAACGACCGGCTAGCGGACACATTCAGGACAACCATTGGGGACTACACTTCCTCAAACTCGCTTGAGGCGAGGATAGTACACTGCGCTGACGCTCTAGACCTTCTGCTTCAGGTGATCGAGTACGAGAGAATGGGATACTCAAAGGCCACTCTCAACCCCATCTGGAGGGAGACCAGATCGAAGTTGGTGAAGTACAAACTTCCGCTCGCCGAAGAATGGTCACGTCAGCTGCAGCGAATCAGAACGAGGCTTCGGAGCAAGCCTAGACAGGCAAGGTCAAAGCGTATTGTGGTTAGATGATGCGGATATACTCGCCTGAGACCAGCACGACCCCTTCGTCGGGTTCGAGCGCCCAGATTCCGAACTGATTTATCTCCGGATCGGCAACTAGGGCAATGATGAATGGTGAGAATTGCAGTAGCTTGCCCTGCGTGTTCATGTCGATTTCTGACATGAATATGCCGTAACCGGGATGAGAGTGATACCAGCCAACGATTCTTCCTTCAATCTTTCCTCTTACTATGTCGTCAGCGACTCTGGCCAGCTTCTCTGGGGGGAGCACGCATGATGTCTCCGAATCACTGTCTCCCCCGATTACGATGTCGTTTACCCATAGTCCGTCGTTGAGGAAGGATCCGATCAATAGCCCGATGCGCTCATACGGGCGCCTTACGTCGGCGGAGATTCGGTCTAGTACTATGCTCGCGATGTTGATGTTGAACAAGCTGTTCGCCGTCTTGGGCTGTCTTGCACTATGCTTCTATGGAAATAAGCCTTGACGCTCCCGTCGTCACGAACGTCCTCATGGGTGGGAGGCACGGGTCATTTGGGGACTCAGCAAGGTGTCAATCCTTAGAACAGCATGTTCGAACGCTTGGATTCATATCAAGGGCGACGCAGTATGCGGCAACATCACAAATGATGATGGAGATGAATTGAATGAGCGAAACACACGAGAAGCGGCTATTTGGACTTGTCTTGATCCTTGTAGTAGTGGTAGCTCTTCTAGCCGGCGTCGCGATCTATTCCTCATACATGAAACCGGCACCTGTGGCTCCGCAATCTGGAACTGAGCAGAAGACAATCTCAGTCAGCGGCACTGGAACCGTCTCGATGAGCCCTGACATAGGCTGGTTCACCGCTTCTGTCGTTACACAAGCAGCAACTGCAGCTCAGGCTGAGCAGCAAGACAACGACGCGATGGCGAAAGTCATCTCCGCGCTCAAGAACGCGGGAATTGCCGATAAGGACATACAGACGGTTGAGTTCTCGCTAAGCCCGATCTATCAGGATTCAAAGGATCCCGGCAAGATGCCGATACTCGTCGGCTACTCACTAAGGCACTCGATCCGCGTGACAGTCAACGACGTAAGTGCACTCGGCAAGATGCTTGACCTTTCAATCTCAAGCGGAGCAAACGACGTAAGCGGAGTATCCTTCGGGCTATCCGATGCAAAGGCGCAACAGGCAGAGTCACAAGCACTCGATCTAGCTGTGAAAGATTCCAACAACAGAGCGAAGGCAATCGCGAACGCAATGGGCGTCAACCTCGTTGGCCCAATCTCAGTAAGCATAGGCTACTACTACGCACCTGTAGCTATGGATCTCAAAGGCGGATCAACTCAGGCTCCTATCATGTCAGGACAGCTAGAATACACTGTCAACGTCCAAATCGCCTACGCATTCGCCTAGCCCGAGAACCAAACACCCTTTTTCCCGTTTTCACTCGTTTTGAGGTATGTTATACTCTCGCCCTTCGAAAGAGGGCAACCTTCATAATGCATTGGAGCCTAACACATAGCTGAGGCACGTTCGATGCCAATGGCTTTTGTTTTCATGAACATAGATACAGGTGGCGAACAAGAAGTTCTGAAGCAACTTCAGGGGATTGCAAATGTCAAAGAGGCGTATCTCGTCTACGGAGTCTACGACCTAGTTGCAAGAATAGAAGCCGAAACCATGGAGAAACTGAAAGAGATCGTGACATGGAAGGTACGAAGACTCGACAAGGTGAGATCAACCCTCACAACCATAGTAATGGAATCCGCCTGACATTCCTACACGACGGGTCCTATCCCGCCAGCGAAAGGCTCCGAGAACTTGGCTCCCTGAGGTGAGGGTGAACTTTGACTTCTAGAGCGGATTCTCGATATGCTGGTTCTCCCAGTCTGTGGATGGCCACAATTCTCGTGATCATCTACGTTACCACAGCCATACTTTCAGGGAATCTCCTCGAACCAGATCTGAGCGTCGTGTATCCGTTCGTTCAGGTGAACGCGGAAGTCTGGCATGGTGCAGTATGGATGCTTTTCACATCGATGTTTCTTCACGCGAACCTGCTGCATCTTGGAGGAAACGTGTTCTTTCTCTTACTCTTCGGGACAGCCTTAGAGGAACAAGTTTCGGTGAGGCGATGGCTAATCACTTACTTCACAAGCGGTCTCGTTGGGAACATATTGTTCCTGCTGCTTCTCCCGGGTGCCAGCGGCGTCGGAGCGTCAGGAGCCGTCTACGGGCTCCTGGCCGCTGCGGGAGGATTTAGAGGGCTCATCGGGATGATCTTCCTGGGCGGACTTGACCTATTCGCAGGGGGCGGATTCTTTGCCCACGCAGGTGGCATACTAGCAGGCCTAGCGCTCAGGTACTCTTGGTTGAGGAGGATTCGCTGAGTCGCTGCGTGGCCGTCTTTCTATATACTTGATGCCGGCTGCAAGAAGTACTCCTCCTCTAAAGGAGAGGCGCACTTTCCGCAAATGGCTCCCGCTCTCTGAGCGAACTTCGCTCCCCAATCTCGCTGAACTTGTGCGTGCCGCTTACTGAGAGTATGTATCGCTAGGCGTAGCAGGTTTGAATTGTATGTAAAAGGACTACAGTAGTAGGGAGTGGTATATGTATGACAGTACGGAACATACTTGCAGGCAGAATTAGCATTGATCGCCAACAATCCTCCACAAGGACCAGACTCCAGTGAATGGAGCCCCACGGCTGACATGATGATGCCGCTGAGCTCTCCACAGAGACCTGGAAGACGACCGATCTCGCCTCCTCAAGGAATGAAGCTCAGAGACGTAGAGATCGTTGTCCTTGAAGACAGATGCAAAGGTTGCTCGTTCTGCATAGAGTTCTGCCCCAGAGATGTTCTCGAGCAGGGCACCAAGCTGAACGTTAGAGGTGTTCATGCACCCCGAGTGAAGGATTCGGCGTTGTGCGTTGGATGCGGAGTATGTGAAGAGATCTGCCCCGACTTCGCGATATTTCTAGTCGAGAAGGGGACGAAACGCTGAGAAGAGATGTTCTGACCGGCACCTATTTCGCACTCGGAGACGTAGCCTGCGCTGAAGGCGCATTGGCTGCTGGCTGTAGATTCTTCGGAGGATATCCAATCACTCCAGCCACAGAGATCGCTGAACACATGTCAAGGAGACTCCCCGAGATTGGCGGCGTCTACCTGCAGATGGAAGACGAGATAGCCTCGATGGCAGCGGTGATCGGCGCGTCGTATGCCGGCGTAAAGTCCATGACGGCTACCTCAGGCCCGGGCTTCAGTCTGATGCAGGAGAACATTGGACTCGCAGCTATGACCGAGGCGCCTTGCGTTGTAGTGGACGTGATGCGTGCCGGACCCAGCACGGGTCAGCCAACGAAGACAGGGCAACAGGATGTTATGCAGGCAAAATGGGGATCACATGGGGACTACGAAATAATCGCATTGGCCCCATCGTCCGTCCAAGAGATGTTCGATCTCACCGTCGAAGCATTCAACTTCTCAGAGAAATACAGGTGCCCAGCATTTGTGATGACGGACGAGATTATCGGGCACCTAATGGAAAGGCTCGCGATACCCGAGCCTGAGAAGATACCGCTGATTAACCGTAAGAGACCCAGCGTACCGCGATCTCAATACAAACCCTTCCAGGCAGGAGAGGACCTCGTGCCTGAGATGGCGACCTTCGGCGAAGGATACAGATTCTACGCCACCGGGCTAACTCATGATGAAACCGGTCACCCTCGAACCGACAGCACAGAACACCATGCTGTTTTGGTTCAAAGGATCTGCGACAAGATTCGCAAGAATGTGAGAGACATCACGAGAGTCGAAGAGGTCTTCCTTGATGACGCTGATGTCTGCATAGTTGCGTACGGAAGCGTGGCGAGATCCGCTCTCGCCGCCGTAGTTGAAGGACGAGAGAGAGGAATCAAGATCGGACTCTTGAGGCTCGTCACAATTTGGCCTTTCCCAGACGAAGCAGTTGAGCAAATGGCTTCGCGAGTGAACAAGATCCTGGTACCCGAGATGAACTACGGCCAACTTGTCCGCGAAGTGGAGAGAAGCGCAGGCCGCCGGAAAGTCACTTCCCTGCCGAAACTAGGAGACGCTCTTCACACGCCCGAGGAGATCCTGGCCCAAGCAGTAAGTTAGGAAAATGGGGGAAGCTTGACATGTCGACAGTTCAACACCCCCTCCAAGACTACACGAGGAGCGGAATGATTCCCCACATATGGTGCAACGGTTGCGGCAACGGCATCATACTCGGGGAATTCGCCAGAGCCATAGACGAGCTCAACTTCGACAGGGACAAGATCGTTGTCATCTCAGGGATCGGTTGCATAGGAAGAATCTCGGGATACACGAACACAGACTCATTCCACACAACACATGGGCGTCCATTGGCCTTCGCTGTCGGAGTGAAAGCAGCGAGGCCTGATCTGAAACCCGTTGTGATCAGTGGAGATGGCGACCTCTTCGCGATTGGAGGAAACCACTTCATTCACGCCGCCAGAAGGAACGTCGACGTCGCTGTGATCTGTTCCAACAACTTCAACTATGGTATGACTGGTGGGCAATCTGGCCCCACGACACCGATCGGCGCATTCACAACGACAAGTCGATACGGCAACATCGAACATCCATTCAATCTGGCTCATCTAGCCGCAGCTTCAGGAGCCGTCTACGTGGCAAGGTGGACAGCGATCCATGTTAAACGTATCAGAGAATCTATGAAGAAAGCCATCACCAAGAAGGGTTTCAGCTTCGTCGAAATAATAACACCGTGCCCAGAAGAATATGGCCGGAGAAACAAGATCGCAGATCCAATCCTCGGCATGAAATGGCTCAGGGAAGTCAGTGAAGTACGATCGAACATCAATCCGATCGATGCCGTGGTCGGGCCTGACAAGATCGTTGTTGGAGAATTCGTAAACGTCGAGAAACCAGAATATAGTGACCTGCTGTGGGGACAGAATCAATCCATTCAAGCGGGACTTGACAAAACGGGGAGGCGCACCAATGTCACGCTTTGAGGTAAGGATAGCTGGCCTAGGCGGTCAGGGAATCGTGACCGCCGGAGTAATGATCGGCAGAGCAGCCTCGGTCTTCGGCGGCAAGAACGTGACTCTAGCACAATCCTACGGCCCCGAATCCAGAGGAGGAGCCTCCAAAGTCGAAGTCATAGTCTCCGACGAGAAGATCAACTACCCGAAGCTCAGAAAACCCAGCCTAGTAGCGGTCATGTCTCAAGAGGCTTACCAAAAGAATATCGGAGATCTAGACAGGGACACGATCGTCATTATAGATCCTGACATGATCCAAGAGGACCACGCCAATCAGACCGCGAAGACTTACAGGATCCCCGCGACACGTATCGCTGAACGTCTAGGCAAGAAGATAGTATCGAACATGGTAATGGTTGGCGCAATAGTCGGCCTAACCAATATGGTAGACACGACAGCCGTCGAGAAAGCAATCGCGAAGTACACCCCACGAGGCACAGAACAACTGAACATCACTGCTTTCAAGAACGGCTACGATTTCGCTCGAGCTTTGCTCCAAGAACAGAAAGTAACCGCGTAGGCATGACTGGTGACACCCTTTGGCCTGCTATCGGCCATGTCATCCCTCTCTGCAGCTGAAAGTCGACGCGGCGAATGCAAGTAGAAACGTGAGAGTAGGCAGTGAAGAACGCGTACTGATTCTTGGTTTTGGTTCTATTGAATATACAGTCCAGTACGTAAGTAGCTTTGGAATATATTCCGCAACAGGCGAACTTGGTTAAGTGGTCACATCCTTCTCTGAAGGAGTATGGTCGATGAGCAAAGATAACTCGGCCGTGACGGTCTACGTGTTCGGTAAGCAGTACCAAGTGCCACAGAATCTCACCATACTAACCGCCATGGAACATCTCGGTTACCGGTTGCTCCGTGGATGCGGCTGTCGCAGTGGATTCTGCGGTGCATGTGCGACCGTCTACAGGATTCACGGAGACTTTAGGCTTCGCACGGGACTCGCTTGTCAGACACCTGTCAGGGACGGAATGGTTTTCTCCATGCTCCCGTTTCACCCTGCCGCAAAGGCACGATACGACATCAAGACCCTGAAGCCAGACATCAACTCGCTAACACGTTACTATCCGGAGATCATGCGATGTCTGCAGTGCAACTCTTGCAGCCGAGCCTGTCCACAAGACTTGCCTGTCATCGACATAATGGCGGCTGCCATGCGTGGCGACATTGCCAATGCAGCCGATCTTTCATTCGACTGTATCATGTGTGGACTTTGTGCCACAAGATGTCCTGCCGAGCTAGTCCAATACAACGTCGCGATCCTTACACGAAGACTATATGGAACGCATGTTGCTC
>Ga0116104_1000541_pt1 | contig 24941 bp, 21 predicted proteins | sample June2015DPH_4_15_FD_89715 | JGI IMG/M metagenome (GOLD analysis project Ga0116104, IMG submission 89715) | Peatland microbial communities from SPRUCE experiment site at the Marcell Experimental Forest, Minnesota, USA - June2015DPH_4_150 | ecosystem: Environmental > Terrestrial > Soil > Wetlands...
AGCAGCAACAACAGGAGAAGAGAATGACCCCTACTAGAGACACCACTTCAAGACAACAATCAACTACGCTTGACACCTACACCTGACACCTAGACCCCTACACGTCTACACTTAGGGACTCTCTAGACTCCCCGGGATGTCATCGTTCGTCAGAATCGTTGGAGCGGGAAAGAAGAAAAGATTTAGTTGTCGCGTTTCTTCCGTGGCTTCGCAGCAGCGAGCAGTTTGATTGATCGAGACATCGAACCCAGAATTGGGTTACTTCTGTTCATATTTCGAACTCTCCTTCGACTGCTGCGCCGAACCCCTTGGCTATTCTGAGTGAGAGCGTGATCTTCGTGTCGTAGTCGACCTTGTGAACTTCTGCATCTTTCAGGTCGACGTGTTCATGGTTGTGAATTTCTCGTGCTTGATCTCCGTATAGTCTAAACTTGACGATCATGCTAGATCGCTCCCATCGCATGTAGCCTATGCCAGCACTCGTAACAGTGGGATGTCTTGGTGAGAGCTTTCTTTTGTTGGTGACATTCCTTGCATTCAGGCATCTTGCTCAACCCTTGACGTACATGAGTTTCGTCTACGCCATATTACACTTGCCTAGAAAACCGAGAATTTCTGTTTCAGATCGACGCCACAAGATACACTGAGGGGTAGCATCGCAAGTCCATGCCCAATTGGAGCAGAAGTTCGCTTCCGACTAGTATGCGCAGCGCGGACAGAACCTCAAGGCACTCTCTCACAACCACCGCTTTCGCGATTAAGAGTTAAATTGCCTGATAAACACTCTTCCCTGTTGTTGGAAGATTCTCTTTGGATATCGACAAAATACGTAAGGAATTCCCTATCACTGACAAATACGCATACTTCGATCACGCGGCCGTTGGACCACTCCCCAAGAAGACCGTTGAATCCGTCTGCCGGGTCACTGAGGAGAAATGCGAAGGAGATCTTCACTGGGAATCTTGGGAGGAAACCGCTGAGGCAGTGAGGCAATCAACCGCAAACCTGATTGGAGCAAAAGTCGAGGAGATCGCCTTGACATACAACACATCCGAGGGCATAGCCATCGTCGCAAACGGCCTGACATACGAGAAGGGATCCAACATAGTCACGTGTGACATGGAATTCATGTCAAATCTCTATCCTTGGCAGGCTCTCTCGAAACACCAAGGCCTACAATTGAAGGTGATCCGAAACCGAGACGGAATACTGCGAAGTGAAGATTTCTCCGAGGCAATCGACTCAAGAACGAGAGTCGTGGCAATTTCATATGTCCAGTACACAAATGGATTCAAGATCGACCTCGAGGAACTATCGAAGATCGCCCATGAAAATGGCGCCTGCGTCGTTACGGACGCGGTCCAAGCGCTCGGTCAAACGCCGGTTGACGTATCGAAGCTAGGCGTTGATTTTCTCGCAACAAGCGGTTACAAGTGGCTACTTTCACCGATCTCAACAGGTTTCCTGTATGTGAGACGTGAGCTGTTTGAGGAGCTCTGGCCCACGATTGTGGGGTATCGTTCCGACGAGAATTCGGAGGAGTTTGGATTTAGAGAATTCGAGCCAGCTCACACGGCGCGCAGGTATGAGGGTGGTCAACTGAATTTTCCAGGCTTTGCCGGAATGAAAGAATCCCTTGCTCTCCTCCAAGATGTGGGCATCAGCACGGTGCAAATGAGGATCCATGCTCTTGTCGACCGCATGATCGATGGGTTGAAGCGAAACACCAGCGTGCAAGTGAAAAGCTGCCTAGAGGAAGCCTTCAGATCTGGCATCGTCAGTTTGGCATGTCGTGAACCTGATTTGGTTGCTGAGCGACTGCTGCAAAGAGGAATTGTAATCTCGGTCAGAGGTGGCAGGCTGAGAGTATCGCCGCACTTCTACAACACCGAAGGTGAGATCGACAAGTTAGTCTCTGAGCTGAACACTATCTAACGCTAGACCTCAAAGGGCAACTTGCTCTTTCTCTTGCGCTCGCTACACGGCCTTTGCGATATCATCGAGAGCTTCTGGGTTGTCTAGAGTAGAGAGGTCTCCCAGCTCTGTCTTGCCGAGCAGCTTGGATCTGATCAGTCTTCTTACGACTTTGCCTGAACGTGTCTTTGGTAGTTGCCTTACAAATCGCACATCTCTGGGTCTGAAAGTCTTCCCCATTACGTTTGCGACTTGGTCCTTGAGCGCTTCTCTGAGGTTCTCGCTTGCTTCGACGTTGGGTTTGAGGACTACGTAACATGTGACTTCCTCGCCTTTCACTTCGTCTGGGACTCCGACGGCTGCGGCTTCTGAGACGCTCGGATGCTCCATGAGTGCCGACTCAACTTCTGCTGGGCCTACGCGCCTGCCTGAGACTTTGATCGTGTCGTCTGCTCTGCCTAGTACGAACCAGAATCCGTCTTTGTCCACGAGTGCCCAATCAGCATGATACCAAATGTTCGGCCATCTGGACCAGTAGGTCTCGATATACCTTTGCGGGTCGTTCCAGAATCCTTTGGTCATAGACGGGCATGGCTTCTTCATGACGAGGTAGCCCACCTCTTCTCGCACTGATTGTCCTTTCTCGTTGAAGACATCCATGTCCATTCCGAGGCCGGGTCCCCCCACGGTGCAGGGTTTCAGTGGGGAAAGCGGAGAGGGTGTTAGGTGAGGTGCAATGAGTTCGGTGCCACCTGAGATATTGATGATCGGGCATCTCGAACCACCTATCTTCTCGAAGAACCAGGTCCATGATTCTGGGTCCCAAGGTTCGCCGGTGGAGCCCAGTATCCTGAGGCTTGAGAGGTCGTTACCCGTAATGTGCTCGTCGCCATACTTCATGAGCAGTCTAACAAGGGTTGGTGAGATCCCAAAGATGGTTATCTTGAAGTCGTCGATGATCTTCCACAGTCTGTCTGGGCGTGGATAGTCGAACGCGCCTTCGAATAGGAACACGGTGCTTGCAAGATTCAAGACGCCGATGAGCATCCATGGACCCATCATCCAGCCAATGTCGGTGACCCAGAAGAAGACATCATCATCCTTCGTGTCGAAATGGTATCCCACATCTTTCGTGCATTGGATTAGCGGCCCGATGTGTGTGTGCACGGTTCCTTTCGGCTTGCCAGTGGTTCCTGAGCTGTAGAGTACAAGAGACACGTCCTCAGAATCCAACTGAGCTGATGCGCACTCTTTAGACTGGTTCTTGACTAGGTCATCCCACCATATGTCACGAGCGCTTGACCAAGGCACATCGATCTTGAGCCGCTTGTAAACGATCACGTGTTTGATGCTCTTCACGAGATCGGTTGCGGCGTCTGCCTCCTTCTTGACGTGAAGACTCTTTCCTTTTCTGAGTGTTCCGTCTGCTGTTACTAGGATCTTTGCCTGAACATCATTGAGTCGTGACGCGACCGCTGAAGCCCCGAAGCCTGAGAATATCGGTACGCATATCGCTCCGAGCTTGAACGCGGCGAACATCGCGATTGGCACCTGTGGAGACATCGGCATATAGAGCCCGATGGCTTCACCCTTCCTTACGCCTAGGCTCTTGAGGCCATTTGCGAACCTATTCACTTCATCACATAGACTCCTGTACGAGAGTTTCCTAACTTCTCCGTCTTCACCTTGCCAGATGATGGCCGTCTTGTCTCCTCTCGTTCTCGCGTGCCGGTCGATGCAGTTGTGAGTGATGTTGAGTTTCCCGCCAACAAACCAGCGGGCCCACTGAATCCCTTTCGAGGTATCCAGCAATTTCTCGTAGGGCCTGAACCATTCGATGTTTAGATCCTTCGCAGCTGCATCCCAGAACCATTCGATATCATCTATGGATCGTCTGATTAGTTCGTCGAGGGTGCGTATCTTATGCTTCTGCATGAACCTCGTGATGTTGCTATTGTCGACGTATCGGCCCGTCGGTCTCCAGACGACTGACATCTCGATTCCTTTCTTCGGGTTTAGCGTGTTGAGTATTTAGTATTTCCAGATCTCGACTGCCCCAGTGGGTTCGCTCCAACAGTGCTATCCCCCTACTTGCGGCATGAGACTCGTTCTATCGCATCTTCAATCAAAGCCTTTTATTGCATGTCAATGCTCGGATCGTTCCGTCCGGAGTGTCAATGGAATGAGTGGAGCGCAGAAGATAGAATATCCACCGCATCTTAGGGAGATTCTGGAACGTGCTCTGAAGGATACGGAAGGATTCTGGGGCGAAGCCGCCCGTGAGCTCCATTGGTTCAAGCCTTGGGATCGTGTCTTCGAATGGAAGTATCCGAATTTCAAATGGTTCACCGGAGGGACAACGAATCTCTCTTACAATTGTCTGGACCGTCACGTTCTGGAGAAAGGAAGAGGTAACAAAGCCGCGGTTATCTGGGAGTCGGGAGAGACAAGCGAAACCAGAGTTCTCACGTACAGCCAGCTGCTGGATGACGTGAAGAGGTTGGCTGCTGCTCTGAGGGCTCTAGGCGTAGAGAAAGGTGACAGAGTCACAATCTACATGCCGATGGTTCCAGAAGCAGCCGAGGCAATGCTAGCGTGTACCCGGATCGGAGCTATTCACTCTGTGGTCTTCGGCGGCTTCGGAGCCGCGGCTCTGGCTGAGAGGATAGTGGATGCGGGTTCCAAAGTCCTGCTGACTGCTGACGTGGGCTACAGGCGAGGCAAAGATGTTGGGCTCAAGGAGGTTGTTGACGAGGCTCTAGAGACGCCCAGTCAAGTCCAGAAAGTTATGCTCCTCAAGAGAGCCAAAAAAGAGCCCAACATGAAGAAAGGGAGAGATTTGTATTGGGATGAAGCGCTCGAAGCTGGCAAGTCAGAGAAGACCGATCTCGCTCCGGTTGAGTCGAATGAACTAGCGTTCATACTCCACACGTCAGGCACTACAGCGAAGCCGAAGGGAACAGTGCAACCTCACGGCAGTTACCAAGTCTACATTCACTCCATGGGCAAATGGGTCTACAACATGAGTGATCGAGACATCTGGTGGTCGACGTCAGACATCGGATGGATCGTTGGCCACAGCTACGTCGTCTATGCGCCGTTGCTCTTCGGCTGCACCACCCTCATGTACGAAGGCGTCCCGGATTACCCAGCGCCGGATGTCTGGTGGCGTATAGTAGAGAAGCATCGAGTCAGCAAGATGTGGATCTCTCCAACAGGCGTCAGGGCTCTGATGAAGTTCGGTGATGAGTATCCTGCCAAACATGATCTCAGTTCGATCAACCTCGTAGTCTGCGCAGGCGAGGTCCTCAATCCCGCAGCTTGGAAATGGTTACAGCAGACTGTGCTGAAGGATAAGGTGCCCGTAATCGATCACATGTGGCAGACCGAGAGCAGTGGCCCGATGGTCGGCAACCCTGTAGGTATCGCGATGCTGCCGGTCAAACCCGGCTCGGCAACGATACCGTTGCCTGGGATCGAAGCGGACATCGTAAACGAAAGTGGCGAGTCGCTTCCAGTGAACGCGAAGGGAACCTTCGTTTGTCTACGTCCTTTCCCGGGGCTGACCCCGTCCTTGTGGAGGGATCACGATCGATACGTGAAGGACTACTGGGATCGTATTCCGCGCCGCTACTATACGGGAGATGCGGCTCTGCGAGATGAGGACGGGTACATCTGGTTCCTCGGTAGGATGGATGAAGTCATCAAGATAGCCAGTCATCGAATCGGTACGATCGAGATCGAGAGCACGCTCGTAGGTCACCCGGCCGTGGCTGAAGCAGCTGTCGTAGGCAAGCCAGATCCAGTGAGAGGGGAAGTCGCAGCGGCCTTCGTTGTTCTGAAAGCCGGTTATGCTCCGAACGACGAGTTGAGGAAGAGCCTCAGAGCACTTGTACGGAAATCACTTGGCAAGATCGTTGTAGTTGATGACATAGACTTCGTGGATATGCTTCCCAAAACTAGGAGTGGCAAGATTATGAGGCGTCTCATAAAGGCCGTGATTACGGGAGAGCCGCTTGGTGACTACTCCACAATAGAAGACCAGGGATCCATAGAGGAGATAAGGAAAGCCGCCGAAGCACTCATGGCTGGCCTGAAGAGGAAAGCTTGACCCAACCATTCGCGACTCGTGCCAAACGCTCGCTACTTGGTCAGTCGTAGTATCTCATTCTGCAATCGGGCCTTTGACTGGGCGAGCTGTTTGCGTCTTACGCGCTGGCGGCTGCTAGTCTTCCTCAGGCTGATGGATCGTCTTCTCAGTAATCTCAGAGTCTCTCTTGGTGCGGGAGATCCAATAGATCTCTTACGCATCACAACAGCCCCAAGAGTCTGAGCCCAAGACAGCTCAGCTTTCAGCTTGCCGATTCGATCACGAACGACCGGTTCTGCTTTCCGACACACGAGTTCAAGCCACACATCCGCTTCGTTCGACCCGCTTTGAGAGAACTCGCTTGCAGCCGATGCCACGAGCTGGTGGGCGAGACGGAACGGGAGTCCGAACTTGGTTGTCAGTGTGTTGGCAATTTCCGTGGATGCGGTCATGATAAGGTCTGCACGGTCTGCTGTGATGTCTGCGACCTCAATCTGGGAGATCAGGATACGAACAATCGATGTTGCGTCTTGTGTGGCCTTTGATGATGCCCAGATGATTGGAGTAATCTCCTGCAAGTCTAGGTTGTAGCTCATGGGAAGAGAGTGAAGGATTGTCGCGATCTGCGAAAACGCCCCGATGGGCAAAGCGCACCTTGCGCGAACGAGTTCGATTACGTCCGGGTTTTTCTTCTGTGGCATGATACTGCTCGCAAAGGAGAGATCTTTGGGTAGCTGCAGGTGACCGACTTCCGGCGTTGTGTTGAAGATCAGATCCTCCGCAAGCCGACTAATATCGACTGACAACGTCGCCATGTTGGCCACAAATTCGAGCGCGAAGTCTCTGGAGCCTACTGCGTCCAGTGAATTCTCGACAAGATCGTCGAACCCCAAGAGTGCAGCAACCGTGTCTCGGCTAACTGGGATGCTAGTGCCTGCAAGAGCACATGCTCCCATCGGGGACAAATTGAGGCGATTGTAGGAGTCCTCAAGCCTCTGAAGGTCACGGGCGATTGCATCGTGAAAAGCCATCAGGTAGTGCCCGTAAGTTGTTGGCTCAGCAGGTTGCATGTGTGTCCTGCCAATAAACAGCGTCTTCGAATGTTTGCCGATCATCTTCTGCAACTCAGCCAGAAGTGCAATGAGCAAGTCGATGAGCTGGAGGAGCTCTGTTCTAAGACGCATCCGTATGGCTGTAGCGACCTGATCGTTTCGGCTCTTCGCCAGCTGAAGATTCCCGCCGGCGGGGCTGCCTGCTCGTCTAATCACTACTTCCTCAATGGTCACGTGCACGTCCTCGGCGCTCGGACGCTTGGGCATCGCACGCATTTTCGCAAGCACTTTCAAAATTCTGCGAGCGTGATCCCGAGTTATGATGGATTGGCGTGCGAGCATGACGACATGCGCCCGATTGATCTCGACCACGGATTCGAACAGATATCTGTCAGATTCCATGCTAGAAACGAAGCTTCGAGCCTCTCTTCGAGCCGGCCCGAGTCTGGGGCCTCGGTATAGCAGCGACACAGGACTCTCTTCTCCTTGGGCACCATCTGATGATGATTAGGCGCTTTGTCTCTTCTGCAGTACGCTGGTAGCTCATACAAACGTCAGATGCTAGCTTCGCTTCATGGCTCGAAGGCGCTCCTAGGATTCCAAGTCTACTGATTCGCTTTGGATTGGCTCGGTATGATGGAGACGATAGGAGGGGCTTGCTTCTTGGTCTCGATTTTGGCCTTGTGTGCAACCTGCGATGGTAGCCCCCAGATCTGGATGAATCCGACAGACCATCCTTGATCGAACCTAGAGCCTTTCTCATACGTTGCGAGGTTGGCATCATAGAGCGACATCGGCGACGAACGGCCTACGACGATGGCAAGTCCCTTGTAGAGTTTCAAACGGACTACCCCAGTCACTCGTTCTTGGGTTTTCTCTATGAATGCGTCAAGATCTTCGCGTAGCGGATCGTACCAGAGTCCCGTGTAGACGAGGAATGCCCATTGCTGTTCCACGTGTTGCTTGAAGTACAGTTCGTGTTTCGTCAACACACATTTCTCAAGGTCATGGTGGGCCTCCAGAAGCACAATTGCAGCCGGGCATTCGTACACTTCCCTTGACTTGATGCCGACGAGACGGTCTTCGAGATGGTCGATTCTGCCTATGCCGTGGCGTCCCGCGATCGCGTTTAGGCTCTCGATCAGTTTCGCCGGGCTCAATGGCTTCCCATTTAGAGCGACAGGTCTGCCTTGGTCGAACTCGATTTCAAGATACTCAGGTTCGTCGGGGGCTTTCTCTGGAGGAACTGTCCACTCATAGACATCGGCTGGCGGCTCGAGACTTGCATTCTCAAGAATGCCTGATTCCACAGATCGTCCGAATAGGTTTTGGTCGATGCTGTAAGGGCTGTCTAGAGTCACGGGGACTGGAATGCCCTTCTGGTTTGCGTATTTGATTTCCTCGGCTCTTGTCATGTTCCACTCGCGAATAGGCGCAATGATTCTAAGGTCCGGGGATAGTGACTTTACTCCTACATCGAATCTGACCTGATCGTTGCCTTTGCCCGTACACCCGTGCGCTACTGCACTAGCTTTCTCCTTGCGGGCAACCTCGACGAGTTTCTCTACGATGAGCGGTCGAGCCAATGCGGTGCTAAGCGGGTATTTGCCTTCGTACAGTACGTTGGCTTTGATTCCCGCGAATGCATAGTTCTTGGCAAACTCGTCCTTCAGGTCGACATAGTGGTGTTTGATAGCGCCGGCCTTCAACGCTTTCAGCTCGATCGCCTGAAAATCGTCGCCTTGGCCCACATCAGCAGTGAAGGTGATGACTTCAGCGTCGTACTTTTCCTTGATCCAGGGGATGGCCACCGACGTGTCGAGGCCACCAGAATAGGCAAGAATGACTCGTTCCACCATCTCGTTTTCACTCGTTCATGTTTCAGTAATTGAAACCGCATAGAGCATATGGAATCATTAATAAGCCTTAGGGAGGCACCAACTGTTTCCGCATGACCTCGCCTGTTTGCTGTTAGAAATCCTTGATATATGTGCTCCTCTCAGCACTTGAGTGATCGTCTTGCCAGACCTAGACGAGATCGATAAGAAGATTCTGAAAAAGCTGCAAGAAGATGCCCGAATCTCATTCAAAGAGATCGCTAAAGAGGTCGGAACAAGCGAAGCCACGGTATTCGTCAGGGTCAAGAAGCTTCAGAAGAGCGGGGTCATCAGGGGCTTCAGGGCAATTCTGAATCCTCCGAGTATCGGAAAGCAGGTGACTGCATTCGCGCTCGTCAAGGCGGAACCCAAGTCTTATCCGAGAATGCTCGCACAACTGATGAATCTCGAGGACATCTGCGAGATTCACGATGTCACCGGTGCCTACTACTCCATCCTTAAGTTGAGGACAACCAACTCCGAACAGCTGGCAGAGATACTCGACAAGATTGGCGAGATCGAAGGCGTCGCTGGAACAGAAACCGTCATCGTTCTCAGAACGATCAAGGAAGAGACATCTATCAAGCTGTGAAGTTCTCTAAGAACAGACCGAGCGGGCACTGTGTGTGCCTTCTCGATCAGTACAGAATTCCCCTGAACTATTGCCAATAATCTTTATTTTAGGGCCGCTGGGTCAGTGCTGTCGATCCCGCGGTAGCTCAGCCTGGTAGAGCTTCCGAGCCAGGTGAACAGCCTGACGGAGACGCTGTAGACCTGCGCCCATGGCGCGGGCCGCTCAGCCTATCAGGCGGACAACGGAAACCGGAGTGTCGCCTGTTCAAATCAGGCCCGCGGGACCACGCTTCTTCTTCGGGAATTGTCGCCGCACGAAGTCCAACAAAGGTACGAGGCATCGGCCTCCCTTGAGAGGAGGGCTTCGCTGACGACGGTCCGCATCAAACCGCTGCAACGCTCTCACGGAACATTCAAGGAGGGAACCAAAGGCATTCGAGCCATCAAGAATGCTGATACCTCGATCTTGGATGGCCAACGCATCTACAAAAAGCACATATGCCCACACCAAGGCTTGAACGGTAAGACACTCGGACAGGCGGCAGGACTCGAACTAAGCTTAGGTCCGAACAAGTCCGAATCACTCATCAAGAAAGCATCGAAATCGTAATCAGCGGCACAAGAAGCATCTTGATCTCACGTATCGGGCGTGCTGTTCTATGCCTCGGGGCCTTGGGATTTCTGCTGCTGAGTTTCTTCACTAACCTCGCTTCTCTGCATCCCGTTGTTCATTCCCCCAAATCTTGGCATGTGCCAAGCGAGGCTGAATCTCAGACGAGCCGCTCTGGGATATTCCTTGAATCATGCGACACACTTGGCGTTAGATGGAATTTCTGGAGCCTACGTTCTACCCGCGGATACCGTATTATCTCCTCGAGCTCAAGATCGTTCGCGAGTTTCCGTTCAATCCTTGAAATGCGGTCCTTCAGTTGACAGATGTTGCTTTCGGTAGAAAACGAGGACATGACCGCGGGATGGCAACTCACTCCAGCATCGCTTAGGTTTCTGAGCGCTTCTAGTTGCTGTTTGAAGCCTTCGCTGTTGGCTCCCGTGAGTTTCTCAAACTCATCCTCGCATGATCCCTTGAGTGAAACCCGCACATGGAGACACCGAAAAGCGGCCAGTTCAGCGCAGTAGGTTGAATCCGCTCCGAGCAGTATGCCATTTGTCTCAAGTATGAATCGGAATCGGCGTTGCCCTTCGATCTCGGTGAGTACGCTCAAGAGGTGGGATCTTCCAATCGTGGGCTCGCCTCCGCTTAGTCTCATCTGAACAAAACGTCTTCCAATGGCTACCCGCAGGAGTTTCTGAGCGGCTGCCGCAGGCGCAATGAATTGTCCTGATGAATCAGGTCGTTCCAAGATGCTTTCGGAAACCCAACAGAACTTGCAGAGCATGCCGCATCCAACGACATCGGCAGTTGCGATGCCACCATACCATCGATCCGCTCGGAAACGATAGTACTTTCTGAGTTGTCCTTGTTCGGTATCGCTAATAACAATCGACTCGATCGCACGGTGACGAGAAAGCGCATCGTACATGATTGCCAAAACGCAGTCTTCAGGGAGCCGCCCCTATCTAGCTTACTACCATTGTGAAAGCATGCCTGGGAAACAGGCCCTTTCTCTACACTTTGTACAGATAGAGAACGTGCAGCCCCAAGGGGACTTGAATAAGCTCGACCCGCGCCGGTGTCCAGTCAGGAATCGAGAAGTCGTGTGATACGACACGAGCTCCACTAGGTAGTTCTCTTTCAAGTTTCTTACGCAGAGCCTCGTTGACCGAAGGCAGAAGGTACATCGTTACAATATCCGCATTCGAAAGGTCCGTCTGGAAGAGGCTCTCTCTTAGGGCGTGCAGGTTCGGTTTCAGTGAGGCTACGCTGTTGCGTATGATAGCGTATCGTTCGGGGTGAAGCTCCACGCCGAGTGCTCTAGCACCGAATTCGCTGGCGGCGGTCATCACAATCCTTCCGTCACCAGCACCGAGGTCGATCAGTCGCTCGCCGGGCCTTGTGTCGGCAAGGCTCAGCATCCTCCGTACTATCGGTCTCGGGGTTGGAACGAATGGCACATCCAAGCCGGTGTCGGTCATGACTTTTCCTACCTGACAACTTGCGTTCTCATAGATAACTTTGTCAGATCTCAACACGGAGTTCGAGACAGAGTCGAACCTTCAGCTTCACGCATTCTAGGAATAGAGGTAGCTGGCGCCCTGGGCGGGATTCGAACTCGCGGATCAGCCATCCTGATCTCCCGCGTCGATGGCGTGACAGGCCATCATCCTGGACCGCTGAACGACCAGGGCGTCTTAGTTGCCAGCGCGCATCTGAACCCGCGGCGGACACATTAAACGTTTTTGGGTCTATATTGCAGGTTTCTCAGCAGATTCGCGGCACTGGATCACCAAGCGGCTTTGCGAGAATTCTCTTTCCACCGACTGAGGTCTCGACGGCGACGATGTCGAATTCACGGGTGGCATAGCCGATGATTTCGGCCTCTCTTCCGTGGTCCGTGTCTCTCAACCTCGCGAGAACCTGATTAGCTTTCTCAGGTACGACTGCGAGTGCCATCTTTCCCTCGTTGCCAACTTCAAGCGGATCGAGGCCCAGCATCTCACACGCTGCTCGAACGCCCGTGTGGACCGGTATCTTCTCATCTCGGACGAGGATGCCGACCTTTGACTTCTCGGACCATTCATTCAGCAAGTTCGCAAGCCCTCCCCGAGTCGGATCCTTCATGCTCACCACACCTCCGACTTCCAGGGCTTGCGCAATCATGTGATTCAGAGGCGCAGCATCTGACTGTACTTTTGTCTCGAACCCATATCCTTCGCGAGCGGAGAGCACGGCTACTCCGTGGTCGCCTATGGTGCCTGAGAGAATGATCTGATCACCTGGCCAAATATTGGAGTCGAGCAACCATTCCGCGCGGAACTCGCGAGATTTCCTAACCTCATCTAGGTTCTTGTCAAGAAATGGGCTTCTGCGGCCTACGCCCGAACAATTCACCATGAACTTGTCGAGAGCACCACGCTCTACGACTTTCGTGTCGCCTGTTATCACAGAAACTCCGGCCTCCTTGCACGTCTCGCTCATGCTGGCGAGTATCCGTTCGAGGTCGGCGAATGGGAATCCTTCTTCACAGACGAATCCTGCGGCGAGCGCTAGGGGCTCAGCCCCTAGTGCAGAAATATCATTCACCGTCCCAGATACGGCCAGCCTTCCAATGTCTCCTCCCGGAAAGAAAAGCGGTTTCACAGTGTACGAGTCGGACTTGAGGACTATCCCATTGATTACGGCGGCGTCGTCAAGTGCTTCGAGCGGTACCTCTGCCGTGCTCCCGCCAAGGTGTTTGAGTATATACCGCTTGATGAGTGCGTCCATCGCGGACCCGCCGGCACCGTGGGCCATTGACACATACTCATCGGTCAAACTGAACCACCTCAAATCCAAGGAATTCTCAGTGAGCGAGATTCGCTATCGTTCGTCAGGCATAGCCGATAGACCTACCGCCCACATATAGTCTGCGCGTCGCGCCAGCGATAACTGCCGACAGATCGCCAAGTGAGCCTGTTCGCAACAACCTCATAAATCGGAGATCGCGATTGGCTTCTGGACGCGGATCCATCATGACGCTGAGTGTGCAAAGCGAGCCAGGAGAGATCTTCGACATAGAGCTTGACGAGAACTTGAAGCGTGCAAACGATCTCATAGCCGAAGAGAATCGAAAACAACTGCGGAAGCACGGCATCCGTGCGATCGACGTGATGGGATCGGTCGGAGCCGGAAAGACCTCTCTGATCGAACAGCTTGTCCGACTGTTGAAGGGGCGATACCGGATTGCGGCTTTCAAGGGTGACCTCACGTCCAAGATCGATTCTGAGCGCATAGGGAGCCTTGGAATTCAGGCTGTTCAGATCAACACCGGCCGCGAGTGTCATCTCGACGCGAACTTGGTAAGGAAGGCGCTTGGGAAGCTCGACTTGACAGCTCTTGACTTGCTCTTCATCGAGAATGTTGGGAACCTTATCTGTCCAGCAGATTTTCCACTTGGCTCGGACAAGAGAGTAGTCGTGATTAGCGTTACTGAGGGCCCGTATATGGTAGTGAAGCATCCGTTCATCTTCGCAGAGGCTGACGTTGCTGTCATCAACAAGATCGATCTTGCTGCGCCCATGGGCGTCGACACGGGCAAACTTGCTGGCGACGTGCGCAACATAAATGCGAGAACATCGGTCGCCCTCGTCAACTGCAGGACTGGCGAAGGCGTAAAGGAAGTTGCCGCCGCATTAGGCATCAAATCGGCCTCGTAAGCCAACATAAATGCTGAGAGTCCATGCATGAATTCTCAAGGACCAGCCAGATCGTAGAGGTAGTGCTAAGCGAGGCAGAGAAACAACACGCAGTGAAGGTTATCGAAGTTGAGCTTGAGATCGGCGATTTGACGTTCCTCGGAATCGAGCAGGTCAGGTTCTCATACAAGATTCTTACCGACAAGACGATCGCGAAGAACTCCAAATTAAAGATCAATCCGGTACCGGGCCGTGGCAAGTGTGAGAGCTGTGGGTACGACGGGCCATTATCATATCTAGACGACAAGCAATTCCACATAGTCGTGCCCACATTCAACTGTCCACAGTGTAGCAAGCCTCTCTCGATATCAGCTGGTCGGGAATGTGTCATAAAGCGAATACGGATTAGGAAATAGCTGGAACCCGGCAAGCGTGACCATGACCCGACCCGACGACTTTGGTGACTATAGAATCAAGGGACCTTCCGGTACACTTAAGCAAGGCAGGAATTGTCAATAATGAGTGAGGCAGGGTAGGCACATGGCTGACTCTGCCTGAACGAGCACAGAGCGTCCTGATCGAACTTGACCCAACTCAAATACCCCATACTTGTTGGCAGGTAATATGGCCCAATCAAAAGACAAGCTCAGAGCTTTCTTTGACCCTCGCTCCATAGCAATAGTCGGTGCTTCTCCCATTGCCAACAAAGTCGGGAACATAATTGCCCACAACCTCATAGAGAACAAGCAAAGGGGCCTCCTCAAGGCCGAGCTTTTCCCTATCAACCCAAGATATACCACTATCCTGGGGCAGAAATGCTATGCGTCTCTGCGTGAGCTTCCCCAAGATATTGAAACGCTAGTTATCGTTATCCCTGCTGACGGCGTTCCAGGTGTTATCGAAGATGCCGCCTCCAAGAACGCCAAGGCAGCAATTGTGATTTCATCAGGTTTTCGGGAAGTAGGCAACACCGAACTTGACGAGAAATTAACCAAAGTGAACACGGAGACAGGAATCAGGATCATCGGACCGAATTGCTTAGGAATATATGATCCGTATTCTGGAATGGACACACTCTTCCTCCCTGAAGTCAAGATGCTCTCAGATGGCAGAGAAGTCGTGGCAACGCCACGTCCTCTCCCAGGGTACATTTCCCTAATCAGCCAAAGCGGAGGATTCGGCGTCGCGGCGCTCGACTACATGGCCGGCAGCATGATGGGCGTGCGAACATTCGTGAGCCTAGGCAACAGATGCGATGTGGACGAGCAGGAATTGCTGGATTTCTTCAGCCAGGATGAGAAGACGAAGGTCATTCTGCTCTATATCGAGGGCCTCAAGGGAGGGCGAGAATTCGTTGATGCTGCACGAAGATTCACGAAGAGTAAACCGATAATCGCTTTCAAATCTGGCAGGACTGAAGCAGGTGCTCGGGCAGCGGCTTCGCACACGGCAGCACTGGCTGGGGTCGACAAGATCTACGACGCAGCATTCGCTCAATCCGGAGTCGTGAGATCCCAAACGCTGGAAGAATTCTTCGACATGGGCAGAGCTCTGCAATTTCAGAAGCCGGCGTTTGGAGACCGCATATCAATCCTCACGAACGCGGGCGGGCCAGGGGTAATTGCAGCTGACGCCTGTATCGAGTCAGGTTTGAGGGTCGACAGCCTCTCTGAGATCACTCTCAGAAGACTTGAAGAGATGAAAGCCAAGGGCGAGCTGCTCGGAATCATGACAGGATCCAACCCGCTGGACCTTTCAGGTCAGGGAACAAGTGAGATGTTCGCGAAGGTGTTGCGAATTCTGATGGATGCCCCCGAGGTTGACGGAGTCTTAGTCATGCCGTTTCACCAAGCACCACCCATTCTCGACGATGTAGTCCAGGCGATCGCCGAGACTCACAGGGGCTACACAAAACCCATCCTTGCATGTGATGTCGGGGGAACTGAAATGGCAGAGGAGTTCCGTACACGTTTTGAGAAGTATGGCATTCCAGCCTATGAAACGCCGGAAAGAGCTGCGAGGGCCATGTATGCCCTTGCAAGATACGGTTTTTATACGTGTAGACCATATGGTAGTTTTCATGACAAATTCAACGAAAATAGCAGTAGCCGAGCCAGCAAGACTCAGAATCTCTAAAGCAACATTTCCGTGGATCGAAGAACATGGACCCGCCTCCATGTGGTTCAAGGCCATTAGCCAAAACAGGACCAGCAACAGATACGCCTACAATCTCATGCTATTCATGCAGGGCATGGGCACGACACCAGAACAGTTCTTGGCCAACGCTGAATCGAATCCAAAAGCTCTCAGCATCGCCGTCAAATCATACATAGGCTCCTTGAAGTCAAGAGCAGCCGCAAGATCACAATTTGCCGCATTACGCTCATTCATCACATTCCATGAAGCATCCATACCCCTGAACGGCCTAAAAGTCAGAGTTCCACGGACAAGAAAGAAACCATACTTACCATGGAATCAGGCAGAGGCGATAATCGCAGAATCAAGGCCACCCTACAGAGATGTATTCAGATTCCTCTTATGGTCAGGGCTAGGGCTCGATGAACTCAATGAGGTTCAATCTAGCGCGGAGATTCAGAAACATATCGAGGCCCAGAGAAACAACGACAAGAGCTACATTCGCATCGACCTCAGGCCCCGCAAATCCAACATCGATTCCTATTTCGCCCTGATCCCAAAACAGTATGTTCCACAATTTCCAATCCTGACAACTGACTACGGCAACCGAGGAAAGCAGCCAGTCTCATCCATCGACGCTGAAATGAATTGGACAAGGGCAAGACGTAGAGCTGGCATTGAGGAAATCGGTCTTGGTCCTCATACGCTCCGATCCTCATTTCGCAGCGAATGTAGTAGACTTGGAGTAGCCGACGCAGTAGCCGAAAGTCAAATGGGTCATGGAGGCCGAGAAAGATACGGATATTCCAGAGAGACCACGGACGAAACATACGTGGTCAGCGAACTTTCCAAGCTATGGAACGCCACCACACCAGTAACAACGGAGGAACTACAAGCGCGGGATGAGAAGATGGCCAAGGTATCCGATATAGCGAGAACATATCTCGAAACCCGAATAGGGGAAATCGAAAGATTACATGCCTCGTACATCAAATTCGTAAAGGAAGGGAATAATCCGGAGGAATTTGTTCACAAAGAGGAGACGACAATCAACATGGAGGTAGAGCACGAAGAAAAGATGAAGCAATTGGCCAGGGTGAAAGAGCAATTGGCCCTATTGGATTAGCCCCATATCCCCTCCAAGCCCATGTCCCATATGCCGTTATGGCATAGCCCACATAGCGTCCATAGGGTGCTACCCGTTGCGATCAATGATCCTGACGGCTGGCGACTCCTGTCATAGTCAAGCCAATCAATGATTAGGTAGCAGACATATGAGGGAATTCAGCAAAGAAAAGCCGAGGTGAATATGTTTTGCCTGAGTATGGTACTTGGATTCCTTACGTGGGCACTGATGCGATATTCCTAGCGGTCATCGTTCTTGCCATCGTAGTCTTGCTGACGTATCTTGGGACGAGGTTGATTGGCGCTGTTGGAATCAAGAGGCCTGTTGGGAAGACTGTTGGTGTCTTCATGATAGTTATCTGGGGGCTCTCTTTGGCAACGTTTCTAATTGCCGTTGTGACTTACGGCGTGCAGTTATACCAACAGAATCTCCTCGGTACTCCGCCCACAAATCCGATTAGTCCGATCACGGAGCTTTGTGGACTGGCAACCTTCATCATCATCGTGTGTCTGGCTATAAATCATGGGTGGAAGGTTGCGCTAGGAAGCGCCTTTGTCGGCACAGCGGCGGCTCCAATGATATTCGAGCTTCCATTTGACCTGATTGTCATGTTTAGAACATACCCTCCTATTCCTCCTTCACCAAACCTGTACAGGCTGCTCTTTTTCTTACCTCTATTTCTCGTAGAGATTTCAACGTTCTCGCTTCTCACATTATCACCGTTAACGAAGCTGTCAAAGTACACCTTGTTCTCGTTAGCGGGAATGTTCTTCGTGTTCGCAGTGTGGGCTGTGTTTGGTTTCTCGTATCCATCCGACCCGATACCCGTCGCACTCAACGGAATATCAAAGATACTGAGTTTCATTGCTGCAATCACGCTTTTCCTAGGCGACTGGATAGACAGAAGGACAGGCAATCGACTACCACTATCACCACAATAGTCGAAATGAGTGCTGATTTGAATGGCAAACACGAAGGGGCATATGATAAGTCTCGTTATTCGGTTGATACGATCCTGACGGATGGAGGATCCTTTCGCGATGAGGGCTCTCTAAGCGAAAGGCGTCTATTCACACACATGAATATCTCCAAACTCACCATCCGATACGACAGCGTGTATGCTAGAGTATCGCCACTCATGCATGCGGACATATTCCGGATTGCGATCTGAGCATCTCACATGTGAACCATGGACATACAATGCGTGATCAATGATAAACGGCGAATCTCATGAGCGAGAAACAAGCTGTGATAACTAGGAAGCGTCGTCCATAGCGGCGCGAAGTCGTACCAATGTAGTAAGCATAATATAGTTACAACCCGGCGTATGGTGCTGTCTCGTTCAGGGGTTGTGTTGGGATTATGCGGTCTGCTAGGTTGTTTGCCGTTGCGGTTCTCGCTGTTCTTTTGGCTGCTTCCATGTTCTACCCGGTTGCCGCCCAAACCACCACCTCTCGGATCGTTATTCAGAATGAGACAACGAACCATGATGTCACAACACTATTCCACTTCGATGGTACCGGTCCAGTTAATTGGGTGTGCGATCTCCATGGCGGGGATATCTGCCTCAAGGAGGAGCTTGCTCCCGGCGATTATGCTGTCCTAGAGGTTGTTCCGCCTGGATGGACTCTGAGCATATCCTGCGCAGTCGTAGCCACCGATGAGGATGATCTAACGAGCACCTTCAGCGTAAATCTCGCGGAACACGGGGTGGCCATCCACCTCGTTGCTGATTCCACGGTGATATGCACTTTCACCAATGACCCGGCTGGCCCCGTTGGCGGCGTCGTTATGCCCGCGAATACGCTTGCTATCGTGACGCCATGGCTTGCTGTCATCGGCCTAGTCGGATGCATCGGCACCGTAGGTGTGGTCGCTAAGAAACGTGAGTCCTAAGTCTCCAACTCATTGAGTCGTCTTCGCTCGTACCGCTCATTTCTCGTGCTGCTCTCGCAAGCGTATTATAGTTCTTCGACGGCAGACTCCAACGCGTTAGGTGATAGGGTTGGCTGGTTACAAGATGATCTCGATGGTGTTGCTCGTAGTCCTGGTCGCGTTGGCGGTTGGTTCACCAGTCTTCGCCCAAAGGATCGCGATCACTTTGACCCCCGCGTCAGCCTGCCCGGGAACGAGGGTCATGGTGACTCTCCCCCCCGACGACATCGTTGGCGGTGGAGTAAGCATCGCCGCCGTGTCACCACTCTCTTACATCACGCCCGTCCTGTCATCGGATCCAGTTGGACTCGTGGCCAATCCAGAATGCTCCGTTGGGAAGCCGATGTGCACTTTCGTAGTCAGCGAGTCCGCGACCTGCGGCGGTCACTACACTGTCATCGTCACGTTCCCCCTTGTCGGAACAACCTATTCGGTAGATGATTCGGCACTAAGTGTTTCGGGCCCATTCGATGTGGCAGGTCCCTGCTGCGCCGTCGGCGGCTGCGTTCAACCAGTGAACACCTTTGCTTTGCTTTCGCCTTGGCTCGTAGCCATAGGCGTGGTTGGTTGCATTGGAACCGTAGTCGTCGTCGCTAAGAAGCGTCACCCTTAGACCGCAATAACCGGAACGAATAACCGCAACGCAACCCTGTCACACGCCCCCATATACTAGCATCACTCCATCCCCATATCCCCGATGCCCATGTCCCATATGCCCACCATGGCATAGCCCACATAGCCCCATAACGTGCCCACGTTGCTCGTTTTCCATTTTCGGCATATCTGAGAAGTCGGCAAAATGGCCTTTAAAGCCGTCTATCGGCGCATAATGGGCTCCGTTTGCGGAAAACAACGACTTTATATATGCCTATATACATAGCATATACATAGGACGCCATCTAATTAGATAGGCGGCGCGATATATATTATGATGACTATGGACGCTCTCAATGAACTTGTGAAATGTCCGAAGTGTCGGAGAATCGGATTCCTCAGGCCGCACTTCGGTTTCTCTATCGAACATACGAGAGGCTCTTGTGAGATTTCTAAATCCCTCGCATACAGATGCGCGCCCATCATGCTAGATTCGGAGAACTTGAGAATCATCCGTAATGTGACACGATTCATGAATCATGGAAATGAATGAGGTCATCGCTATGCAGGTCCCAAGATCAACCACAACCCAACGCATGGTCAGTCCTGATTATGGACCTCAGATGCACTACCCGAATCATCGTGAATATGCGAGAGCGGTAGGCGAGAAAGGACAGAAGCATTGGGAGCGATACGCAGCAGCCCAAGGAATAAGCACAGTACAGACCCATTCGACTCACCTAATCCTGACTCACTACTATGCCTCAATCGAGAACAGGAACGCTACCTCATCTTCCAACGACATGTGCCACATGAGGAACTACAGAAGATCAAGGATGACCTGGCCGAGATAGGGATCGAGATCAAGACGAGGACACACAACTACACCTTCACCTTAATGCACGCACGGGATATCACCGTCAAATTCCTGCATGGAAAATGGACCATACGGATAGGAGTCATCATGGGCACATTCCCATCCAAGATAACGGACAACGCGAGACAATGGCTCAAGGATCACGGCGTCAATCTACTCAGACCCAAGGAAGCCATCCAACACATCCTCAAGTCATACCCGATGATATCGGTATCGTCTAAGATATCAAAGCATAATCATGGATTCATACCCTCTGGATCAGATGAATACGCCATATCCATGGACGATATGCACCATCCGGATAGGGTATTGAGGGCATTATCATACTGGATATTATGGATTCGTGGTAGAACAGATCAATGCGATGTGGGCCGCAGATCCAATGAGGAATGCCACTTCTATGATGATGGCATGTACTATGACGATGGATACTGTGAGAATCATAACATGAGATTGGGTCCATATGGGTGGTATCCTGCCAAGCCAAGACATCAAGTGCGAGCATACCGAGGATGAAGATGAGAATTGGTCGCGGCCATGCCCATTGCCCATGGCCCATGGCCAAGCCAGCATCATACCCCCCAATATCACTATGTTAGGGTCGATACCATAACTAAAGAGCATCCTAATCATCGGTGCAATATCTACAAAATATTGGCTCAGAAAAAACTCCGAGCCGATTATGGTCCCCCTTCTAGAATCGATCCCCTAGCGCCATATTCTGCGACTATTTCAAGATAGGTGCGATATCAGAGGGAGATAAGGTAAGAAGAAGTAAGGAGAGTTATCGTGTTCATAATATCCAGTTTTGATGGTACGCGGGGTAGCTGGCGTTTTTCTGTATAGCGCGACACGTCCGTTTATTCTATGTCTGTGTCCTGTTGTCTGTAGGTGTGTGTGATCTGGTCTCGTTTGAGTTGATGATGTAGGTTCATTGGGGTTATGGTAGGTTGATAGGTAATCATGAATGTTGAGATCGTGCAACATGACTTTCCGATATGTGGATCAGGCGTATGGCCTGATAGTAGCAATCCCGACATGATCTACTGTAGTGCTCGTTGTGCATATCAGGCGAGAAGGAAGATAGATCATAAAGCATGCTCGTTATGTGGGCGTGATATCTCGGGTTCCCCATCCCGTATCAGGTCGCGTCTATACTGCGGGCGCCAATGCTACTATCGGGCATTGTCTCGCGATATGAGTGCGGCTCATTGAGGAGGAGATATCGCCCGATGGGCGCACATCCAATTCTCATAATCTTCTCACCCTTTCACATCGAATGAGATCATGGCGGAGAGCATAAACCATCATGCGCCTGCGGATGTGATAACGATATAGGGCCCCGACTCAGTAGTAAGTGATAGCTTGGACCCTGGTGGACTCCATGTCTCAGAGCTCCAGAAGTATGACCGAGCTCTCTAAGCAGTTGCTTAGCGGGCTAAGTCCTCCAATTAGTCTGATGCTCGGCAGCCTTATTCAAGATCCACAGTTCAGCCTTGACCCGTACTTCTGGGTCGTCCTAGTTGGCGGTTCTGTCACCTTCGCGATCTCCCTGTACCGATTTCTGGAGAAGAAGCATGGTTGGGTGACAGGTGTCTGGAATGTCGCTGGCGTAGGTCTGGCTGGATTTGTCCTCGTATCTTGGGCTGGATACGACTCATTCCTGACAAGCATAATGATCGAAGCCGTGGTCATGGTCGCAATTGTGATCGGATTCCTTCTGAGGCGCAAGGCACTGGTCGAGGACTATGGAAGAAGAAATAGTCGCCTCGTCTATCTTGGACTCGTTCTGGGGGCACTATTGCCGTTGGCTGTAATATTACCCCACATTTCTGAAACACCAGTACTGAAAGTCTCTCCTTCCCAATATGTGAGCGTGCTTCACGGCGGCATGACGGAAAGCACGAACGTTGCCATTGCGAGTTTCTACGCGAACGTTTGGGACATTCGAGTGACGACGGAGTCACCAAAAGGGGTAGCTGTATACCTCGACGGCACGAAAGACGGCCCTGTTGAGATACCTTTTCTTGAACACGGGCGGAAATATGTCGGGACCATAAGACTTGAGACGTCCCCCATGATCCAAAATGGAACGTACTATGTTCCCCTAAGATTCCAGTACAGAGATGCCCTTGGTCACATCTATCAAGGATCAGAGGGCATCTCGGTCTACGTTGGATATGAATCACCGACTTCCTCCCCCCCGATCTCTGGTTTCACGGTGGAGTCTGTGATTCTCGGCGTAATCATAGCGTTGTTCGTCCTATTTCTACGGAGGAGACGGGGCTAGAATGAGCGTCTACCGGATATGATTTCCTCGCATATCTCGTGCAGTATTTCGCTATTCTAGCTCTCTCGCCTTCTCATACCCTATCCTCTTGGATATCGAACATAATCCCGGCATACCGTCAGATTGATCACGCGAATATTGAATATGGAATTAGAGAATCTCAAGTTGATCGTATCGAGACGAATATCTCAACTGGGATATGCGGATAAACTGAAGGTTACCATCATACGTATATGACGCACATCCGGATGCCCCGCAATGCATGGCACCGAATGATGATAACAGACATCCGATAATTGAGGCCGCTTTGAATTGACGTATCGGAACATTGGGATATGCGGATAGATTGAAAGCCGTCATACGATCAAGGAAATTGATCTTGATACGTGTTGGACGTATGCGTGCGTTCGGACAGGTGTAAGAAGATGGATGAGGATGATTGGTTCATTCCGCTTATAAGCTAGCTACAAGGCATAGTTTGCTTAGCATTGGTGGAAAAAATGGGTTTGAACCGTAGAATCGTGTTGTTGGCGATAGTTATCGCAGCAGTAACGGCTTCAGGGCTGCTAGCAAGCGGAGCCTTCGCAGCTGTAACAAACACAGGTTTAGCAGGCTCGCCCCTAGACTACTCAACAGCCACACACTGGAGACATGGAACTGGGAATATGACCAGACCACCCTGGCAGGGAAACGTAACGGTGACCAGTGAGCAGGCTGCGACGATAGTAAGCGGAGCCGTGAAGGCGTTGCAGATCGGCGAGGTAAAGGACGGCGGCAGCGTATGGATGGTGAGCATCAAATACAACGATAAGGTGGTCATGACCGTGCTACTTGGAAAGCTCAATACCCCAACATCTGGAGATGCTCTAAAAGCTGTCCAAGACTCCATAGGCAGGGGATGGAGCGCTGGAGAACCAAAACAACACGGATTCACCTACAACGTGCCCATCGTAGATGCCAACGGCAATGCTGTCGGCAACATTAGGGTGGACGGTAGGACTGGCGACATCACCGCGGGATTCTAACCCAAGCGGCGTTAGTCGCAATTCATCCAAAGGAGTGTATTTTCGATCATTGATGTGGGTATGATGGGAAATACAGTTGCAAGACATCCATCGAACTGAATTAAGCCGAATTTTGGAGCGTCAGTGAATACATAGTGGGAGGGGCATATCAGAAGGATTGACGTCATGTCGCATATCCGATCATTCGCGATACGATCTCATGTATGTCCATCATTATCCAGATAACTAGTCCAGACCAAAGCGTTTCAAAACTTCAGCGACTTTTTCGTACTCGGATACGAAGCTTCTACCTTTTTCCGTGCTAGCCAGGCCGTCGCCGTATTCAACGAGTCCTAGCGTCTTCATGTCCTCAAGATGCGTCCGGAAGCGGTCTGAAGGGAGATTAACCTCATTCTGAACTCGTGTAATCCTTGCAATGCCAGCAGATTCCTCTTGCTTGATTATGGAGGAGAGAATGTCGTAAAAGATCTTCGTACGATTCCGCGGACGAGATCTTGCTTCCTCAACATCACGCAACATTGATCACTCGTGATGGTATCGTGTGACGCCAGTCGCAGCTTCAATCAAGAGCGCGACCAGACCCGCAAGTCGGAACAAACTTGCCAACGCAAATGACCAGAATCCTTGATCCAGTGTCCATACCAAGAGGCTGTATTGCCCGAAGGCGAGAAGAATGAACCCTGCCTGGACCAGGAGGTTGACTTCATGGGGATGCTGTGCCAGAGCCGAATTCAAACTGAAAAAGATGTAGCCAAGCAAGCCGAGGTTCACAATTAGAAAAACCTGGGCAGCCACTGCGTAGGGAGGAAAGGCCCCAAAAGGCGGCACAACCTCGACCAAAACAACGACAAGAACGGCTAGAATCGCGAGAGAGAAGAGCCACCGAGAGAAGGATCCGACTGCCCCTCTTCGCCTCAAGAAATAGGTTCCCGCTATGAATGCGAATCCATAGGTCGTAGAGAATAGATCAGACCAACGAGCGACCTCACTCAACGAAGGAAATGCTGCAGACGCAGCGATGAACAGGTATGAGAGTGCTAGGAAACTGAAACCAATCGGAAACCCTAGCAGGTAATCCCTGCGCACCACCCTGAAGGATCTGAGCATCAAGTATGCAATACTGAACGCCAAGCCCGCGGAGAATATGTTGCTGTAGAAG
>Ga0116104_1000547_pt1 | contig 24714 bp, 28 predicted proteins | sample June2015DPH_4_15_FD_89715 | JGI IMG/M metagenome (GOLD analysis project Ga0116104, IMG submission 89715) | Peatland microbial communities from SPRUCE experiment site at the Marcell Experimental Forest, Minnesota, USA - June2015DPH_4_150 | ecosystem: Environmental > Terrestrial > Soil > Wetlands...
TCGCGTCGAACGCCGCTACGTGGAATCGCAGCCCTTTGGGTACGTTTCCTTCCCAGTTGATGGGTTTCCTCATGGCCTCATACTGTTCGCGGGTGAGGCCTTTCCAATTCATTATCATGACAATAGACATGATGCATCCCGCCCTAATCAAGTTCAGCACTATATGTATCTGACGCTTTTACAGCAGGCAGGTTTCGTACGTGTACGAGTTGCAGTTTTCGCTTCCTTACTTCTCCAGAGTAATCTCAAAGTCTTCTCCGATCTTCAATGGGTGCCATCGCGAATCGAAACAAACATTCAGCATGCCTCGGATCCCAACGAAAGTTCTGCGTTCTCCGTTTACTTCATCAACCTTGAAATCGATGATACCCTCAACCGCAGCCTCGAGTTGTTTGTACGCCCAGTTGCTGTGAATTCCCCCGATGATGCCATGGAGATTAGTCATTTGCCTTCGTTTGGTCATCGGGATAGGTCTCGATAGGAGGAATTCGACCCAATTCCTCTCGGGGTTAAATCTATCGAGAACCGAATTGTTATCATCTATTATGAGAAATTCAGGGGCAGGTGAATCAGCCATCGCCTCCCTTGCTACCCAAATGCTCAGGTCCGCGACCTTTAGCGACTCAACGGCGAACCTTTCTTTGGATTTCTGTCCTATCGACGCGCTGTATACATCGGTAGTCCATAACCGATCGGTCCGTTCGAGCTCCTCAGTGTCAAGTCCAAGTTGTCGGAGTTGAGAACGGACATTATCTGGTGGCCGGGAGAACGCAAGATAACTAACGCTTCCGCCAGTTCTCAACCAGCCGGCTGCAACAGCGACCGATGCATTATGCCATTGCGATGCAGGATCAAATTCAACAAGAATATTGGACCCCGGAGGAACAGGTCCCTTAGTCAAGTCTTCGATTAACGGAATCCTCGGCAATCAGAACACACGAGAATCCTCTGTTCTAGCAGATTTGTAGTTTTCGTGCGTGTGATATCAGTGGTGCGGGCGTCGTAATTTGAACCGATGGAAATACGTAGAAATGGATTATGTCTAGTCGGCTTCCATCGTCTCAAGTTTGCTTAACAGAACTTTGCGTCTCTCCTCTTACGGAATTTCTTTTTGATGGCTCAATTAGCATCCAACTTGATTGAGAAAGCAACTCTATTCTTCTTCTCGAAAAACCCAATAATTCTATCTCCTAGCGCCTGCTTAGAGTTTACCAGCTTGACGATTCTTTTGCCATCCTCTCCATCGATCCGAGTAGCTTTTCCTTTGAGCCAGTCCCCCTCTATTCTGCCGAATCTTGCACAAGGTGCTAAACGAACGACAGGATTCCTTTGAAGCCTCTTCACCTTCCAAGATTTTGCCGGCGAATGAAAATAAAGCAAGCCGCTTTCCTCTACAAACCAAACGGGAGTCCTAACTGCTTCGCCGTTTCTCTTGTATGTCTCAAGACTAATGAATTTGGCTTTCGATAGTTGGTTAGTCATAGTCAATGATAGCCAACCTCCCGCTTAAATGAAAGTCTGTGTGTGGGTCCAATAGTGCGCACACACACACGAAAACACCTGAACCTGTGGTTCAAATTGTGATGCTCGTGGGACTTTGGTTCCTGGTCAGATGTGGATGACGATGTGGAAGATGTTGATGATTGCTGCAGCAAGACTGAGCACGGCTGTAAGAACTAGGTTGATTGACTTGCCATCCTTCAGAGCACTCTTATTGCCAGCGTTATGCCGGTCGATTTTAGAAACCTTAGCAAGTCTATTCAAGATTTCTTGGTCTCCGACTAGACTGATCAGTGAAACCAGAATAAAACTAGCTGCGAATGCCGAAAAAAACTTATCAACGCTAAAGCCAATCAACCAGGCTGCAAACAGATTCAGAATCACTGCACCCGCGAAAGCGAGTCCCGGATAGAAAAGCCTCAGTTTCGCCAGTTTCAGATCCCAATGCAATTCCACTTGGTAGGGGATAGAGTACGTTGCCCCTGTCTTCTCGTCAAAAATCTCGTTAGCGCTCAATACTAGTCTGTCCAGATTTGTGTATAGCTGTCGGATACTTGGACTCTTAATCCGTGCTATTTCATCGACGATTGATTTCGTGTGGCTTTGTTCGAAAATGTGGCTGAGTTTCTCTCGTTTCCCGCTAGCTGTCACCCTATCTTTTACTGCGACGGGCGCAACTGCGTTAAACCAGATTTCGTCCTTATCTGTTAGAATCCGGGTATCTGCCGTCTGATCGGAATAGTAGTTTACATTAACTTCCTTCACTTCGCCTTCCACTTTTTCTTCCTTGGTTTCTAGACTTTCCTTGGTTCCCATAACTCAGCTCACCAGCTTGATGATTGCTACAAGTAATGGTTCACTACGATTTCACATTTTCCATTCAGGTATGCGGGCAATGAAAATCTGAATCCCGAACCGCCGATGCCTAACCAAGTGTGGGTGCGCACCACAGTAACCATCCCGGCCCACATAGGACAGTGGACAATGAAGCTACTGCCTTCTTAATGTCCGAATGACTCTGATGTATGCTGTGGCGTCGCCCACCAAGCTGACAGCCGTCTCGCTGCATGCCTTAGGATGCATGGGGTGCGCGTGTTCTATCATAGGTACGAAATGGCGGAGCTTTGGGGGAAGAACTTGTACGAACACCTAGCATGGGTGTACAAAGATGCGGCGGAGTATTGTGTGATGTTGGTTTGGAAGCACTACGCGGAGAGATTGTGGACAAATCATGAGCGCAGGAACGCTCAAGCGAGAGCAAAGGAGAGGAGAGAATACATCCTGCCTCTCCGCTTGGATGATACGGAGATACCTGGATTACCGTCCACAGTCGGGTACATTGACCTACGAAAAGCATCGAATGACGAAGTCTGCGCGTTGGTTCGTCAGAAGTTGTCACGCACAATTTGAACCGTCGTCGTTCGTCGTTTGAAAGTGTGTGTGGGTCTAGTGGTGCGAGCAGCGGAATTTGAACCGCCGTTTTAGTGTGTGTGCGCACCATCAGTACCACACACACAACTGGGATGCGTAATCGGAAGACAGAAATTCAAGCTACTCAGGTTTCTTAGATACTGGATAAGCGATTTGCTGACAAATCTGTTCCTCCCCATCTTTGAACGGATTCTTCCAGATGGCGTTGAATTTGGCACGAATTTACTTGTAGAATTCGAGCCAGACTCCGCATGGTACGAAGCTTCCCTAACGTTAGCAGCCCAAGCACTAAGAAGCGGCCACAAGGCGTTGTACCATACATTCCAGCACCCTCCCGCCGACGTAGAACATGACTTGAAAAAGCTCGGATTAGATCTTACAAAACTCCAAGGCGATGGGTTCTTCCAAATCCTGGATAGCCTGGCTGTACAGACCGGAGGGCTGAATCCGGTTAGCCAAGAGGAGCCGATCGCCAAGTCGCTCAAGATTCCAGACCTAAGCATCTCGGCAGCTCAAGTCATTAGGAAAGGAAGAGATGAAGGAATTCCTGAGGAAGAGAAGTGGTGGGTACACGTCGATGATAACACTGCTATTATTACAAGATACAATCCCGAGAATAATGTGTTGGATTTTTGGCGAACGAGACATTTTCCGTTCTCAAGGCTCTTTCAGGAAATAACATTTTATTCAATGCTGAAGGGAACAGTGTCGGAAACTTTTCTCTCTCAGGTTGAGGCGATTAGCGATGGAATTATCGACTTCAAACGTGAAGACAAAGAGGGAGAAGTGGTGCAGCTTTTCCGGGTCAGAAGAATGCGCGGTAGGAAATTCAACTCGCGATGGCAACAGCTGAACGTTTCGGAAACCGGCGAAGTAACGATAGTTCAGTAGAAATGTGTGTGCGCACCAGCATACCCACACACACTGAAGACCGAAAGCCACAACTTGGGCCTAATGGCATTCTAATTCTGTGGTTAGGCTGTGCCGCGGCTTCCATTAATCGAAGATTTGACTAAGGAGCCTGTACCCCCCGGGTCGAGTATTCTAGTTGAGTTTGATCCAGCCTCTCAATGGTACAACGCGTCATTCACGATCGCGGCTGGATGGATAAGGAGTGGTGGCGTAGCCAGTTACAACGCGCAAGCTCAACCGCCCGAGAGCGCAAGGTTGCAATTCAAACGCCTTGGCCTGGACACCGAGACATTGGAGACCGAGGAGAAGCTAAGGATCTTAGACTGGTACACGACCCAGCTAGGCCAAAAATCCAAAGAGAAATACGCGAACACTTCGTTGAAAGTCGCGGACCTGAGCCTACTCTGGTCTAAAGAAATCATTCCGAGTACAGGTTCACCTTACCCCGGCGCGGTATACCGTCGGGGGGCTGATGTGCTCATAATCGCAGACGATGAGCTGGTTCTTCTGAGATTCAATGATGAGAAAAGCTTCATCCACTACTGGTGCACACGGGTAATTCCAAGCGCGCCTGCAAGGCAGTCGACACAAATTGTTGGCGCGGTGAAGGGCGTTTACTCCGACTACATCTACAAGTCTATGGAAGCCGCAGTTGACGGTATCATAGATTTCAAGCTTGAAGAAGAAGGCAAACGCACGAGAGACTTGATGCGGATCAGGAGCATGCGAAACGTACACTTTGACCGAGAATGGCATGAACTGAAGATAGGGGACAACTTCGAAGTCACACTAGACCAGTAGTCATTCAGTCGTTATTGTTTTCTGTGTGTGTGATACCAGTGGTGCGGGCAACCAAATTTGAACCGATCAGTCCGCTGCTTTTCACAGCTGTAAATAAGACTACGCCAGCTAACTGAAGTTTAGTTCAGAGATGGGACAGGGGATTTTGACCCCAATTTGCCGGTACATATGAGTCACCGGCAAAGCTAGACGCCCACACTGAGAACGCAACCTTCTTTCTCTCGATAACCGATTTGTGACGAACGACAAGCTCGCTGCTAATGAAATCACGATCACTAAGCCTATCTTGACTTAACTCATGAACCCAAGTTCTCGTTCTTGTAGAGACAGAGCCTCGAGATGGATTTGAGAAAGTCGCCCGAATAGGGTGCTGTTGGAACTCTTCCCGGTCACGCCAGACATGGGCTGCTAGAACGTAAGTAGGAGTTCTAGGACACTTGTCCATCGATGGGTTCGACTTGAAGTACGATTTGGCGACCGTTGGCCACATTGTGCTGGATCGCATTGGTCGTGAAGGTCGAGTTCCTCGGCTAGGTGGCCCATGCACCTACGCCGGGCTGGCTGCCGTTGCGGTAGGCGGTAAAGCCGTTGCTGTCAGCAAAGTGGGCTCCGATTTCGGAAAGAGGCGCCTTTCTTGGCTGCGGGCTCACGGCATTTCGACCTCTCGCATTCGAATCGCAAACTCCAACACTACCTGTTTCAGGATCAACTATCTGAACGGGAATAGAACCATGAGAGTCACCTCGGTTTGTGACCCAATCGACGACGAGGACCTGTTGAGGCTTCCGTCCTCTTCGGCAATCCACATAGGACCAGTACTCCATGAGATCTCTCCCTCGCTCGCAAGTCGTTTAACAAGGAGCAATTCGGTGGTCGGTTTGGATCCGCAGGGTTATCTTCGCGAATTGGATTCGGAGGGGAATGTCTACCTTCAGAAATGGAGGGATCACTCGCTCTTGAGGAGAATTGAAGTTCTAAAGATATCAGAAAGTGAGGTCTCTGCAGTCATCGGGGCAAGGTGGTCGAGCAGGAAACTGACCACACTTGGACCTAGCATCGTACTGTTGACGAGAGGCCCACTAGGAATGATTGTGTGGTCACGAGATTACGGGATGTTCAATCTTCCCGTTTATGCAACACCCGTTCATGATCCCACCGGGGCAGGAGACGCGCTCCTCGGAGCTTTCCTTGTTACGTGGGATCGGACAAGTGATCTACTCTGGTCGGCTGCGGTTGGGTCTGCGGTGGCGTCGTTCGTCGTCGCGAAAACGAGGCTTGGGGACTATGGTAGCACCAAACAAATTGAAAGGCGAGCCATGACAATACTTGACGAGACGACAAGAATCTAGGTCGCGTAAGACGTGGAGTTCAAAGAGTTAGGATAAAGTGGTCACAAGATTCCCGTGCTAGGTCTTGGAATTTGGGGGATAGGAGGTGGCTTCAGCCCATCCACGAGTGGCGATGATGAAAGTGTGCGTCCCCAAATGTCAGCTGCTTTCATTTGGGAAATCGGAAACCGAAGTGACAGAACGGGGAATCTCTGTCGCTAGCTGTGGGAAAACTGAGGAAACGCCTCCACAATCCGATTATAACCGAATTATTGTGTCCGTCATCGTCTCTTTTGGTGGCGGTGGTACCTTTGGTGCGTTGAAGCGTACTGCTGCCCTATCTCAAGACTGCTCTAACCGAACTTTCAGCACCTTGTGCAGGGTCTCGGCTCCGATAATCTCCGTTCCATCAAAATCCCATTCTGATGGGGTCATCAAGAAAGGCTTGGACTGATTGCCTCCTAATCCTCCGTGGCTGCCAATCAATTCCTCGAAAGCTGCTACTTCATTCCTTTCAGGGTCATAGAAGCTATTCACCAGGATATCGGGGGCATACTTGAAGCCGTCAGTTCGGCGGATGTGAGCTGCGGCATGGGGACCGAAATCTGCTAGTGGATTCTCTCCTTCAATACTATCATCGGCCAAGTGGTATATGCCCTTGGCACCGATTGCTAAGGCGCCGTATTTTTCAGATCGTACGAGGATGAAGCCGATGCCTTCGTGTTTTGCTAGCCCCGGAATGAGGTCCGGGAATGCTTTGTTCAATTGCTCATACGTCATGCGTTCTTTCCATTCGGTGAAGTACACGAGGCCTAGATTACCTGACGCGAGCACAATAACATGAGCGGTTTTGGACGGGGCTTTCTCGTCCAGTGTTTCGCTAGGACGATGCTCTGCGATATCTTTGAATAGTGTTCCTTTGACCCTTCTTGTCAGTCGCTTTCCTCTTTCGCGAAGAATCCTCTGTCCAATCTTCTCAATTGGTGCGGTCACGACGTGACCAAAGTGATCTTGATTCGTGTCAAGATGGCTGTGTATGATGAATGTTTCTGGCAAAAGTCGCTGGACGAGATCCTTCAGGCTTAATCCGTAGCGTTGCTTGAATGTGGCGCCGTTGCTTTGGCCATGATCTGACAGGATTACAAACTTGTATTTTCGTGAAGAGAGCTCCGTCGTTTTCTCCAAGCGCGCGAAGTGTCTGTCCAGGTGTCTCAATGCGTGGAAAGCGTCATGATCGGCCACGCCGTTATGATGCGCAATTTCATCATAGCCCATGTAAGTGGCGTAGAGCGTATCCACTTGGCCGGCTATGATGTCGCCTACGATCGTGTACGTTGTTATCTCCCGCATGAACACGTTCGTTGTCGCGCGCATTGCTAGGTAAACTGGGCCGCGGTGTATCCTCGGCTGAACGTTTCCTATCCTTTGTCGTAGTTGACCCCTAAGCTCGTTGAGAATATCCCAGCAGTACAGCGACACCGTTCGCGGAAAATTGTAAGGATTGGAGTAGAGGAAGTACCACGCCTTCGTGTAGAATCCTCTTAGATTCATGAACTTACTGTAAGTGAAGATCACGTCTTGGGCGTCGCCGGAGAAGAGGTTCGAGCGAGATGCTCCGTTCGTTGCCAGTAGCCCCTTCCCGTCTGAGATGCGTTTCTCTATCATGGGAGCGTCAGAGGAGCCGTTTGACGCGATTATCTTGTTTCCGTTCTCTTTCTCGACCCAGCGAAACGCCGGCATATTGTCGTTGTTGCCGTGCAGAATGCCTGCTTGGGAGGCACCTGTCTGGGAGGAGAGGTCGGTCTCCCATTGACGCAGCTTGTGGCTGCCGGTCTTCAACCAGCCTGCAAGTGTGGGCATGTACCCTCTCCGCATGGCCTCACGCAGGATGAACTCGGAACAGCCGTCAATCTCCAAGAAGATAACACCCGGTTTAGTTGTCGTGTGAGTCTTTGAGGAACGTTTTGCATGTCGGGCCAAGACTGCGGTGAAATATCGTGCGTCGTCGTCAACTGTTAGGATGCCTGATACCGCGGTGTTAATTGCTGCTATGCCGATGGGTACTAGAATCAGAGCCCAACCTTCAACATGAAATTCGGGAACGGCCAGGCTTGACAGCCAGATGATCAGGCCATTCAGGATTAAAGCGCCTATTCCAAACGTGAAGAAGAGAAAGGGTAATGCAATCTTCGACAAGATCGGCCACAGGATCGCGTTTAGCAGCGCGATCACGCCTACAACCAGAATCCCCTTTCCCCAGGTATCAACCCTCAGACCTGGGACGAAGTGTATCATGAGCACGAGTCCTACGGCTTCGCTTATCCAAACAACGAGCACGCGCGCGATCGAGCGTTGACTTTGGTGTTTCTCAAGGTTCATCTAGTGTGCCGCCTGAAGCGTCAGAACTGTGATCTCTGGAGGGCAGTTAATCCGGAGCCAAAAGGTGTTCGTTCCAAGCCCACGGTTCGTATACACAACCATATCCTCCACCTGATATCTCCCCAGAGGATACTTCTTGAAGTGAGGACCGCGAAAGGGAGTTCCAATCTTTGGCAGCACAAATTGGCCGCCGTGCGAGTGCCCGGAGAGTTGCAGCACGAAACGACCCGTCGCCGCAGCTACATCAGCAAAATCGGGTTCGTGGACAAGCAGCACCGCCGGGCCTGAAGATGGCAACTTCTTCAAAACCCGATCAAGGTCATGCTCCTGGGCCATGACATCATCGATACCCGCAAAGTGCAGTGCGGCTTTTTCTCTGCGCAGCGTGTAAACGTCGTTGCTTAGGTCGATGATGTTACTCTCACGCAGAATGCGACGAACCTTCTCCGCCCCCATCCAGTGATCATGATTTCCCAACACTGCAAAAGTGACGATTTTGGGACATAACTGAGAGAGTGAGTTTACTAAGTCGGCAGCGACTTGGTCAACGGCAAACGAAACGAAGTCTCCCGTAATCGCCACAATATCAGGAGACTGCTCGTTGACGAGACCGACAACACCTGCCAAACGCTCCGGCGACATCCACTGACCAAGGTGAAGATCACTGATATGCACGACCCGAAGCTCGTTGAAGACCTTCTCAAGCCCTCGAAGAGAGACAGACATATGAACGATCTCAAAATCTGCTGGATCAAATCGTAATCCCCCAATCTTCTTCATGAACGAGGCCCGCGCAAACTGCAGTTTCTGCCGCGGCGTCAACAGCCTCGCACCAAATGAAGTTGGATGATGGGGTCTCATTCTTCTCGGCTTCCATCAATCCTTGTGCCTTTGTAAACCAGGTTTAGGCATCTTCTGACATTCCAACGATGTAGGCAAGCAACGCGCAATTCAAGAATGCGCCGACCTTGATTAAGCAAACGTAAGTTATTCCGGTAACTTCCTGCACGTTCAATTTCCGTTGCCGCACTGGTGCGCTAGTTGGTGTGCACACACACGAATCTCAGAATTGATCGTCTTAGTTGCTATGTGAAAAAGGGAACGGGGCGTTAGTTCACGAAATAGAACAGCGGCGGGGTTGTGTTCTATTGTCTAGACTATTAGCCTGCCTCAGCTATGATCCAGAGCGATTGAAGATGCAAATGAAGAAGCGTACAGTCGCGATAGGTTTGGTTGGCTTAGTTGTTTTGGCGTCCCTACTGTACTTCGTCGTCATACCAAGAGTCAATGTCACTGGAACGGGAACAGTAACAGCGTACCCCGACGAGGCGCACTTGCTATTTTCAGTTCGAACCCAAAATCAATCAGCAGCGAACGCAGCGGCGCAGAATGGGGCGATAATGACTAACGTGTTCGCCTCATTGTCTGCCCTGGGCGTGAACAAGAGTGATGTCAAGACAACGGGATACTCACTCTCGCCCGCGTATGATTCATATAATTACAGCAAAGTCGTGGGATACGTCGCCGTCAACTCTGTGGAAATCTTGGTGAGTGGAACTGAGAATCTGCCGAATGTCGGCAAGACTATCGACGCCGTGGTAAAAGCCGGGGTGAATCAGATAGACGGAATCTCCTTCACGTTCAATGATACGAACTACAGTACTCTGCAAATGCAAGCGTATCATAAGGCAGTCCAAGACGCTTACTCACAAGCATCAGGAATAGTTGGTGCGCTCGGCGGAGTCATCGTCGGTGTCGCGTCTGTTTCCACGAACTACGGCTACGGTATCATGCCACAGCCAATTAGCTACGGAGGAACAACTGAAACCAAGCCGCCTACTCCAATAAATTCAGGCCCACAACAGGTAACTGCAACCGTGAACATCACATACCTATACATTTGATCAAATGAACCGTTGCTGTTTGCTTTGGGAGAGAAGAATCTCTCAGAGATGGGTTAGGGGATTTTGGCCCCAATTTACCGGTACATACAAAACTCCCTACAAGAACGATGCGGCTTGTCGTGCCTAGGCTAGTTCATTTTGGTACTAGGCAAAGGAACTTTAGGGCCTCTGAACCTGCTCGAAATTGATGCTTCTCGCCGGGCGGGATCAAAATGGCGTCCCCGGGTTCGATTCTCTCCTCACGGTTCTCATAACGAACCTTGCCTTGCCCTTCAACCAACCACTCTTCAAGGCGGTCTTATTCACCAAGGACTCGATTTCATCAAAGCTCACATTGCAAAACGCAAGGTGCTCCTTCACTGCAACCACGGTAAATCTCGCTCAGCGTCGATTGCTCTTCTTTAGCTTGCAAAATGTGCAGGAGCCGTCAGTCAGTCAAAGTATAGAGACGCCACACGAGATTTCCTAACACATATTTTTTCCTGATTACTCGCCCGGCATAGGAATAGCCACTTACCTTGAATCTTATTGGAAATCTAATGTGTGGAACGATTCTTTTTGTCCCCACCGTATCTCCAGCTCGTCACCGATTGTAAACATGTTGAAGCCCAGTCCATTCAAGTACTTTCGAAGTTTAGTAAATGGAGCGACGATGTCGCTTGTTATTGCTCCAGTGGCATAGAGGTAGACAAGTAGACAATAGACAAACGAAGAATAGAGCATAATCATTAAGAACGGCTCCCTCCTTGCGCAAGATTCGTAGGCAGTAAGCGTCGAAGCATCAAAGCTGAGTGATTTACGAAAGGAACCTTACAGGAAAAGCCCGTGGAACTCGAAAACAGTCCGGATGGCGACTCCCAATGGATCTAGCTGTCCAGACTTTTGGCATTACGAGAAAATTCGGCGACTTTACAGCAGTCGATCATTTGAATCTTGAAATCAAGCATGAAGTGTTCGGACTCATAGGGCCAAACGGTGCCGGTAAGACAACTCTTCAACGTATGTTGGTAACTGTCCTGTCGCCTACAGAAGGTACAGCTTCCGTCGCGGGAGCTGATATTGTGCGGGAAGCAAACAAGGTGCGTGAGCGAATAGGAGTTGTCACACAGGCGTCAACGTTGGACATTGAATTGTCGGCAACGCAAAACATGAACCTTTACGGGATGTATTATGGGATGTCTCGCAAACAACGCCAAGAGCGGATACCCGAACTCCTCAAAGTGGTAGGGTTAGCTGACCGAGCCAAGATCCCTGTAGCAGGTTATTCAGGCGGAATGAAACGACGCCTGGAAATAGTGAGAGCTCTAATTCACGAACCTCAAGTCCTATTCCTTGATGAACCTACCACAGGCTTGGATCCGCAAGCTCGTGCTGCCGTGTTGGATTACGTTAAGAGAATACATGAAGACCACGGCATCACGCTCGTAATCACGACGCATTACCTAGACGAAGCGGAAAATCTCTGCGACAGACTCGCAATCGTAGACCGCGGCAAAATCGTCGCCTTAGGATCTCCAATGGAGCTTAAGCGAAGGGTTACTGGCGGTGACATAGTTGAAGCCGACTTCTCAACCCTTCCCGATACCGCTCTCAAAGCTCTTGAGAGGGCCGATTTCGTTCTGGAAATCAAAAGGCGAAACGGCGGCTTAACGATTCTAGTGAAGAATGGCGCGGAAGCAGTTCCAAAGATAGTTGGACTCGTTGACTCGAATGGGGGAAAGCTTCGCACGATAACTCTTCGTGAACTTACATTGGATGATGTATTCCTGAATTTTACAGGGCGGAGTCTGCGGGAATGAAAGGCAGCTTAGCCATATGTTTACGTGACGTCCTCAAATTCTTGAGACAACCAATACTTATGATGTCAACCATTGTTGGACCATTACTAACTCTGGTCTTACTCGGGAGCGCGTTTGGAGGAGCAATAACGCTTGCGCCAATCGCGGTGGTTCGAGAAAGTTATGGGCCTTATTCATCAAATTTTATTGATGTTTTACGGAATGAGCAGAGCTGTGAGCTCGGTGGAATAAATTGTCAGAATTCGTTTCAGCTGATGGACGTTCCCGATTTGGATACGGCGCAGCAAATGCTCCACGATGGCGTGGTTAAGGCGATCGCGCATATTCCCTTGGGATTTGACGATTCATTAGCTAAAAACTCAAAAGTCTTCGTCACGGTGACGTTGGATAATACTGATCCTCTGAGTACTGCCGCTATTGGATCCGAAATTGCGCAGGCAGGCCAGCAGCTATCACCCCTAATCCAGACATCAGCCCAAGACAGCTCGAACGTGACCATTGATTTGGAGTACGCATATAGAAATGTCTTGTACATTGAATTCATGGCACCGGGAACATTTGTTCAATCAATCATGTTCGTCTCAATCATCGCGGGCGGCGTACAACTCGTAGTCGATAAAGAGAGGGGAATAATCGAGGGATACTTAGTTACCCCTTTAAAGAAACATGAAATCGTCATCGGAGTTCTGCTTTCAGGTGTCATCAAAGCCCTCTTCGCGTCGATAGCATTGTTCGTATTAGCCATCGTACTGACCGGCATTCGCCCCATGAGCATATTCCCAAGCCCAAACCTGTTAGGAATAGTGCTCACGATGTTCACCCTATTTCTGACATCACTGGGCCTCATCGCGATGATGACTGCATACGCTGTTAGATCTACGTCTGCCGATCTGTACAGGGTTACATGTTTTCCAATCAATTTGACTCTGTACTACACGAGCGGCGCGATATATCCGCTGGATGGAATGCCGATGTGGATGAAGGAAATCTCAGTAATCAATCCGGAAACCTACGCTGTCCATGCGCTACGGCTGTTGATGTACAAGGGGGCTGGATTTCAAGCGGTTGCAGGTGATTTCATTTTCATAGCAGCCTTCACTGGGGTGATGGTGGTATTGGCCATAATCGCGTTTCGGCGCGCATTGTGATCTGAATTCCGACAAAGTTGAGATGGTTAACGTTGATAACCGATTAAGATTGAGCAAATCTCACAGTCTCAAATATCTTGCTGTAGCATCCCGCAACACCAGTATGAGCTACAGCAATAATCGCGATAACTCCTTGGACAGGAGTCGTTTCTAGGATTTCCAGCGATAATTATAGTACTTGGGAAAAGTTCAACTCTCGGAACCTACCGAACATGTACGTTAGCCGACGCTATGGAGAATGCTCGAGACTTTGTGGAGGGTTGAGTTATGAGTAAACTCGTATCATGCTGTAAGGATTTCCCTGATGAATGCAAGGGATGCCCGGACTATATTGAAGAGATTAATACTACCCTTGACGTGGCTCTTACCGGCTGGTTTGGGTTCTATTCTGGCCCAACCTATGCTGTTAAGAGATGTACACGGTTCAACCGAAAAGCATACGGCAGAATCCAAGAAATCAAACGCGAACAGTAATCTCACATCGTTGGTGACATCGTCGTTGTGTAATGCGAAAAACCGTTGAGACCGTAAGTGAACTTAGAACAGACGAGAGTCTCGCAGTTTTCCCCAACTGCAATTCTTTCTTTTGCTAGTCCATCGAGCTAACTCAACAGCTTCTTATACCAAACCTGATTTCAGCCTTAGCGACTTTCCAAGTGAAGGGCATGTCCGATACTATGAAGTTTCATTTCCTTGGTCAAAGTGGACTTCGTGTTTCTGAATTATGCCTCGGTACCATGACGTTTGGTGAGGATTGGGGTTGGGGTGCTTCGAAGGAAGAATGCCGAGTGATCTTCAACTCGTATGTGGAACGCGGTGGTAACTTCATCGATACAGCCAACGGTTACACTAATGGCACTAGCGAGCGAATCGTTGGCGGCTTGATAAGTTCTGACCGCGACAAGTTCGTCCTTGCTACAAAATACTCCTTCCCCACAGTAAGAGGTGACCCAAACAGTGGTGGTAACCACCGCAAAAGCATGATTCGTTCGCTGGAGGGAAGTCTGAAGCGGCTTGGGACGGATTACGTTGATCTTTTCTGGTTGCATGCTTGGGATTTCTCGACGCCGATTGAGGAGGTCATGCGGGCGCTTGACGATCTAGTGCGGTCAGGGAAAGTACTCTACGTTGGTGTTTCGGATACTCCCGCATGGATTGTGAGTCGAGCTAACATGTTGGCCGAGTTACGCGGATGGTCACTTTTCGTAGCGCTTCAAATCGAGTATAGTCTGATTGAACGTACCCCCGAACGAGATCTTCTGCCTATGGCTCGTAGCCTGGGAATGACTGTGACTCCCTGGGGGGTGCTCGGAGCAGGCGTGCTCACTGGAAAGTATAACAATGCCCCACCTGCCACGAAAAACGGTGGGACGAGTGGAGGGCACGTTGAGAGGCGGCTAGATGCAGCCAATAGCCAGAAAGCGAACGATCGAAATCTCGCAATAGCACGTGTAGTAGCAGAAGTTGCCAAGCAGATTGGCTCCAGCCCATCCCAAGTCGCGCTAGCCTGGCTGCGTACGCGCCCGGGTTCGATTATTCCAATACTCGGAGCTCGCCGATTGGATCAGATACGTGACAACTTGAGTTGCCTCGACGTAACGATTCCGGAGGAGCACCTTCGCCGACTTGATGAAGCAAGCAAAATTGACCTAGGATTTCCTCACGCCTTCTTAGCAAATCCTGTAGGTAAAGATAGATTGTACGGGGGCCTTTATTCGCGTATGGCACAACATCGCGAACCATGAAACAGCAAGAAAGTTTCCCATCCAACTTGAGTGTGGCGATATTGCACAAACTGGGTTTCTGCTTGGGTACGGGTATGCAGCCGCGTCTGGAGTACATCGAAGTGGTCAAGAAGGTCTTGGGAGCGGCCGCGAAGGTACTGTCAAGTTAATTTCATCCTCCCGTTCACCCTCACTAATATTATTCGGTCATTTTTTATTCTGTAACATCCACAGTTTTTCTTATGCTCTACCCCAGAGTTGTTATTTAGCGTAAGCAGATGCCACTTCGCTGTTAACGATGATCGATATGACCGAATTGAAACTCGATTTAAAAAAGGCAGCGTTGGTAGTGATAGACATTCAGAAAGGCATAGCCGCGATAGGTAGAAAGCTTGAGCCTTATACCGGCAGTCAGGTCATCGTAAACGTCTCAAAGCTCGTTAGAAGATTCAGAGAGCTTGGAATGCCGGTCTTTCTGGTTCATGTGACGAGTATCAATGGAAAGGACATGCTGCACCCCATCACGAATCAACAGCTTCAATGGAGTTCGAGCCAGAGGCCCGCGGACTGGGCTGAATTTGTGGAAGAAATAAGGCCCACAGAGAAGGACATAGTGATAACCAAGAGGCAATGGGGCGCATTTTACGGAACTGAGCTCGATTTGCAGCTCAGGAGGAGAAGCATAGACACAATAGTTCTGTGTGGAGTTTCAACAAACATAGGCGTAGAAACGACGGCAAGAGAAGCATATCAGTACGGGTATAACCAAGTGTTTGTTACCGATGCGATGACCGCCAGCAGCAAAGATGAGCACGAAGTAACTCTCAAATTCATCTTTCCAAGAATCGGGCTACTCAGGACTACTGAACAGGTCTTAAGCACCTTATCCTGAAAGAAACCTGAATTTCATGTGTGCCCAAGCATCAGGAGGAGGGCATGGGCTTTGAAGAGGGCCAGGATTCGGGAAATGTCACATTGATGACGAGGGGCCAATTGCTGATGCGTTCGTAGAAAGCGTCGGTTGATTTCTTCTTGACCATAGATCATGATTTGGGTTCAAGTTATCCATGTTTTCCACAGGTGGATGTTCATCCATCCAGATTATAGGTAACTACAAGCCGTAGTTTATCTGAGATGAGGCCACGTGAACCTTGCCCACCAGAAAGCTTCGATTTCTGGGCTGCTCTTGGCAGTTAGTTTTCTCGCGTTAATGCCGCTCTCTCCAGCAAGTACAGTGCTAGACACAGCGGCATCCGCGCAGAGTTCTTCGTATTCACATTCACGGCATTCGTCGTGGAATCCCAGTTCTTCGTATACAGCTCAAGATCCTAGTTACACGCATTCGCATAGATCGAGTTCGTGGACTTGGAGTAGAACTTGGAGTACGACTTGGAGTAGGCGTACACACTCATATCCGACTTCGTATTGTGACTACTATGGCTGTAACTCGAACTGTGGTTACTACGGATGCTATTCGAATTGCGACTACTATGGCTGTTACAATCAGCCCCCAACCCCATGCTACCCAAACCAACCCAACTATCCAAACTGCTATCCAAGCAACGGCTACCAACAACTAACAACCACAACCGCCACGGCATATTCACTCCTAACAGCGACGGGTTATACAACCCAAACGACAACCCCCGCTCCTGTCATCATAACCGGCATCTTGACCAGCACAACAACCACATCCGACACAACTACAGAAACTTTGTTTGGCTCACTAATGCTGGTCTTCATAGCGCTTTTCCTAGCTACCCTGTTCCTACTGTTGCGGAGTAGAAGTTCAACAAACAGCCTAACGCCAACCCAAACGGCTCCCACCACACTCACACCGAACGCTCATTTCTGTATGAACTGCGGAACGAAACTCCCCAAAGGCGCAGGGTTCTGCGGCAGTTGCGGCTCACAACAACCCTGATCTACTGATCGCTGTACTTGGGGTCGATCTCAGCGAACTTCGTAAGAGTCCGGCGATCACACTTGCTCAAGTTTTCAGGAAAAAATCACAAACACCAAAACCCCGACTCATACCGCGCACTAGGAAACATGGTCCCCTACCGCGCTATGGAGCCAATAAGTTGGTGCGGGGAGTTAGCTTTGCACCCACGTTTGAACCCTCGTAGTTTGTATTCAGAGATGGGGCAGGGGATTTCAGCCCCAATTTACCAGTACATATAAACAGATTCGTGGAACTGGCCTAATTCAGTCGCAATTTCCTTGAATGCACTACACTACTAAAACAAACTACAATTCCAACGAATTAATTCACGCGCGCTTTCGTAGTCCACGTGTCGTCCAAACCTACTACCAGAAAATTCTACGGATGTTCAGTTGCAAATCAACAGGCAGGTTAAATAGCAAAACGTAGGCAACGGGCGTTCCGTTTCAGGTTCGAATCGGTTCATTGAATCCCAAAATTGATGCCTATACGCATAGATGATGACACGTGAAGTACAAGTGGCTTGTTCTAACAGTAACTACCGTCGGAGTTCTGATGGATGGGATCGACTCGAGGATAGTCATCATCGGACTTCCTCAAGTCGCTGCCGCGTTGCATGCAGATGTTGAGCAAGCCATTTGGTTCACACAATCCTACGTACTCGCCACCGCTATTGCGTTGCTTCTTATCGGAAGAGTTACGGACATAGTAGGCCGAGTGAAAATTTACACACTCGGTTTCGCGGTCTTCACTATAGGGTCAGCTCTCACCAGCATTGCCCAGAATCCAACCCAGTTCATTCTGTGGAGAGGCTTGCAGGGACTTGGGGTTGCAATGATGTTCACAAACAGCGTGGCCATGATTGTCGATGCTACTCCGAGAGAAGAGCTCGGACTTTCTCTTGGCGTAAATCAGATTGCGTTCAGGTTTGGCGCAATGGCTGGGTTGACAATAAGTGGGTTGATTCTTTCTTTCTTTGATTGGAGAGCGCTTTTCTACGTAAACATCCCCATAGGAATTTTCGGGACCTTCTGGTCGCATCACAGGCTCAAGGAAATAGCGAAGCTAGATAAGAAGACTCCAGTAGATTGGTTCGGATTCGTGTCCTTCTCGATTTCGATTACAAGTTTTCTTCTGGCGCTAACTTATGATGCGTATGGATTATCTGAACGGTTAACAGTTTACGTTCTCTTGGTCTTGAGCGCGGTGACCCTTGCGACTTTCATTGTGCATGAGATTAGGCAGCGCCATCCGCTCCTTGATCTGGAGCTATTGAAGATACGAGAATTTACGGGGGGAGTGATAGCTCAATTGCTGAACGCAGTAGCATGGGGAGCGTTTCTTCTGCTCCTCAGTCTTTACTTTCAGCTTGTTCTGAACATGAGTCCTCTGGACGCGGGAATAAGGATAATCCCATTTGACATCGCGTTTCTCACTTTCGGCCCATTGAGCGGAAGGTTTTCTGACAAATTCGGGCATCTTCCGTTCACGACCTCTGGACTCGCTCTCTCAAGCGTGGCCCTATTTCTTTTCTCAACTGTTACAATCGCAACTCCCGTGTCGCTTGTGTTCGTTTACATGGTAATTCTCGGAGCAGGCATGGGACTGTTCGTCTCTCCAAACATGAGTTCGATAATGAGCTCGGTCCCGGAAAAAAGAAGAGGAATCGCCTCAGCCTTGAGAGCAACATTCTTTCAAGTTGGATTTGTGATTAGCCTCAATCTTGCAGTGCTGATAATGACCTCCGTGATTCCATACCAAACGATAACGGAGGTAATATCAGCGATAAATCCTATTGCGATATCAGAATCAGATAGACTCCTTTTCCTGAAAGGACTCAGCCACGCCTATTTCTGGCTTGCAATCGTCAATCTCGTTGCGATTGCCCCCTCAGTCCTCAGGGGAAGTTCGAAGAACAACCCAAAGGAAGGAAGAGCGAAATTCTTCGAGCATTCTCCTATTGTTGAATGAAAACCAGATCACCCTCTGGAAGAGAACTTGAAACAGCAACGGTCGCATACCCTATCAGTTTCCCTACGCCGAGAGTTGTGAAGAAATCGACGAGAGCTGTATTGACAAGGGCATTTCCATCGTCATCAGTTAGGACTCGGAACTCATCTCGTAAGTTAGCAATCTCTTGCTGTTTCTCGTTCTTCTTCATGATTGCAATGGAATCTTTCCGTGCATTGAACAGGTGTTCAGCAGATTCCACGAAAGCTCTAATCGTATCACCAACAAGATAAAGACGTTCACAAAACTTCCCAGTGCTTAGGCCCTTCTGAGCTTGCGGACCGTCTCTTCGGTCGGTTGGACTTCGAACATTTGACGCATCACCTTGAGCGAATACGTTTCTGCAGCATCTACGATTATTGGGTGTTTCTTTACAATGCGAATGTCTTACTTGCAAGTTACTCTCCTGTCTGTTTGAGGCATGCGCATTGAGGGCTGAGATTGGGGTTAAAACGTCCCAGGGTAGGCTGCTTGGGCGTTATGAGAATCTCAGGAATGTTTGGGTTGAAGCTGATAAGCTAGGTTTCCATTCGGGGTGGCTCTTTGACCATCTTTTCGAACTTCCGCTCTTTGGGCCGTCACGGGAGCCTTGTTTGGAGGCGTGGACTGTTCTGTCTGCGCTCTCGAAGGAGACAAAGCAATTGAAGCTAGGCGTAACGTGCCTCTGCGTTACGTATCGGAATCCCGCCATGTTGGCCAAGATGTCAAGCACATTAGATGTGATTAGTGGAGGAAGATTTGAACTCGGCATCGGAGCGGGCTGGGCTAAGACAGAGCATGAAAGCTATGGCATACCTTTCGGAAAGCCCCGGGAAAGAGTTCAGAGACTCGAAGAAGCAGTTACGATAGTAAAGAAGATGTGGACTGAGGACAGCGCATCATTCCAAGGAAGATACTACACCGTAACTGGAGCTGTCTGCGAACCAAAACCGGTACAGAAACCGAGGCCACTGATATGGATAGGTGGCGGAGGCGAGAAGTTGACGTTAAGGGCCGTTGCGAAGCTTGCCGACGGATGCAATTTCATAGGCCTAAGTCCAGACGAGTACAAGCACAAGATCGAGATACTCACGAAACACTGCGACTCCGTTGGAAGAAGCCTCAGCGACGTGAGAAAATCTTGGCAGGGACCCGTTATAATTGGGAGAACCGGTGCCGATGTGAAGAATAAGATGGAGCGAGCGGTTCGCAGCGGAGACATTAGAGGTGAAGACATAGAAGGGCACAGTATAGCGGGAACACCCGAACAATGCGTTCAGCTGATTGGTGAGTACGTTGACCTTGGGGTGGATAGGTTGATGCTGTCATTTCCGGAATCAGCCACCGATCTAAGTGGAATAAGATTGTTCGGAGAACAAGTATTACCTCGCTTCAAGTAGCAGCAGCGAACCCAACTCGACTCATGGCTAACACTTTGTGTTGCAATTAACGGATTGCATTTGCATTGCATTTGCCCCATTGACATTGTCAATGTTCCCCGTCACGCATTTTTCTACTTAGCACAGGGAATTACTGTGTTACAACTGGGAATATGCGTGGAAAAACTGGGAAATGAGTTAGGTTATGGATGGTAGCGCACGGTCTCTCTCGTCTGTTTCTTGATTATGCCTGCGTGGGATTCTGACCTAATGCGTTGGCTGCCTTCAGTGCCCAATCTGGATCTGCGAGCAGTGCTCTACCTACAGCAACTAAATCCACTTTGCCTTGTCTAATCACTTCGTCGGCAAATCTAGGATCGGTGACTCCGCCAACTCCTATAACTGGAACGTTCACTGCCTTCTTGATCTCTTCCGCTAACGGAATGAAGGATCCTTGGGGCGATGTGCTCTCGGGTCTGGATCCGATAAGTCCACCAGACACGTCAACCATGTTGATCCCTCGCTCTATGAGTCTTCGAACGAAAGCCTGGCACTCGACAATGGTGCTCCCGCCTTCGCCATCGTAGGCGCCTAGACGGTAGAGTAGCGGAAAGTCTGATTCAACGGTTCTCCTAACCTCCTCGACAACTTTCAGTGGGAATCGGATCCTGTTCTCAAATGAGCCTCCGTACCCGTCGGTTCGTGTGTTGCTCAATGGGGATGCGAACTGGTTCAACAGGAAACCATGTGCGCCGTGAATCTCCACAGCATCGAAGCCCGACCTACGTGCCCGTTGAGCAGCCTCACCGAATAACCTAACGAGGCGCTGAATCTCATGCTCTTCCAGTTCTCTTGGAACCTCATATGATTCACCTGCTGCTATTGCGGAGGGACCAATCGGTTGATTGCCGCAGATAGAGCTACGAGCCTTGCGGCCTGCATGATTGATCTGGATACAAACGGGCGTTCCATTTGCATGAATCGATTTGACCAGAGTAGCCAGGCCGTTGAGCAAAGCATCGTCATGGATCCCAAGTTGTCTGGAGGATAGTTTGCCATCTCTGGAGACATACGAATGTTCGACAATTACGAGTCCTACTCCTTGTGCACGTCGTTTGTAGTGCGTGATCAAAGCCTCTGACACTTCTCCTTCCTCACTCGCCAAGTCATTCGCCATTGGAGGCATTACTATGCGGTTCTTCAATGTTAGACGTCCCGCATTCAGAGGCTCAAAGAGGGTTGGCATGGGCCAGTCACACGCCCCTATTCGTGGAACTCGTTCCTAAAGTTTGACTCAAGACCTCGATACAATGTTGAAATTTCGCATTCCATAGGTAATTGCTCAGCGAACTTGAAATACACGTAAAATACACGAAGACGTGATGTTATCGCGAGGTTATGATATGCTCTTGAAGATCTTGGTTCCTGTTGACGGATCAGCCCAAGCCGAAAGAGCTTTGGATTATGCTATATTCCTGGCAAAAACCTGTGGAGCATCACTGGGAACAATTCACGTGGTTCATGTTCCTACGATTTCTAACGCCAATCCTCAAACGTATCGCAGGATGATTGAGGTAGTTGAGACTGATGGAAATGACATACTAGCAAAGGCAGAGGCGAAAGTCAAAGCCGCTGGATTAAAAGTGGAAAAGATCAAAGAATCAGGTCATCCGGCAGATCGTATAGTGAAAGTCGCGAGCGACAACGGATACGACTCATTGTAATGGGAAGCCGGGGAAATAGCGGCATAAAGAAGTGCTGCTTGGAAGCGTAAGCCACCACGTATGCCAACACGCGAAATGCTCAGTTCTCATAGCCCGCTAAATCTGAAGGATCTGCTGATACAAGGTGTCAGAGCCTCCAACATTGAAGAGGATCTTTATTTTTCGCTTGAGCTCACTCTGGAAGAATACGCTCGTGTTTCTCGGACTGAGAAGTTATCCTGTAGTACAGTATACAGTACTTAGCCTTCTCTTTCAGAGATGGGGCAGGGGATTTCAACCCCAAATTACCGGTACATATAAACCGCCAGATCTGCTGTTGAAATCAACGAACTCTCTCTGCGGGTGCACTCGGTCCCCAACAATAGGATGTGCAGCAAGTCAAAAAACCGCATACGTCGTCAGCTATGGAAGACCAAATTATTGCGTGAACAGCAGCTATCGACCGACTTCTTCGTTGATGTGATTTTACCATTCATCGGGACTGGTTGTGCGTTAGTGGCAGAGTATCTTCGGCCGGAACGATGAGTAAAACGGGCATCAAAGAAATGCTATGCTGCTAATATCTTTCTCCGAAAGGTACATCTCGCTATGGAATTGTCCATTGATACCACCATATTATGGGCACACACACAAAAACGACGGTTCAAATTCTAGTGCTAGTACCACACGCTCAGCCGTAATCCCGTTGGCGAAATGAAAATGGACAAACTCGTATTCATCGCAGGTCTCCTCGTCCTGATCGACGCAGTAGGCTCAATCCTACTGCCCGGCAACACGCATCTCTTCTGGTACAACACTGAACGAGTCGCACGCGGCATACTCGGAATCGGACTCATGTATTACGCGTGGAAATACCTGAAATAGGAAGTGGCGAAAATGAGTCCAGAACAGGATGCCCGCTATAAGTCAAACTGTAGTTATGCGCGATAAGCTAGAGTCGCGAGAGTCATCAACGCCCCCGCGACGATTGGCATTGTGAGGTTGTCATCTGGCACATCGAGAAGTTCCATAATCATAGCGCCGACTGCGCCTAGTAGAGCTATGAAAGGAGAGACGAGAAAAGAAGCCAGAAGGAAAGCACCGGTCAAGCCTGCAGCAAAGCCCTCTACCGTCTGCCGCCTAACAATTCGCCTATGACCGAATCTCTCTCCCACAATGGCAGCGGCAGAATCGCCGATCGCCCCGATGCATATTGACGCGTAAGCGATTGTGGTGGGATAGAGGACCAATGCCAGAATGATTCCAATCGCGAAATATGCCGGTCGTATGATGAAGCTTGTTCTCTCTTCGGGCCGGCTCATCTTCAGTGTGAATGGCGTGATAATCGGCAAGCGGTGACCTTTGAGGCGCAGTACTTCCCCAAGAACATATGCAATTGTGATTATGGAAAGCGCAGCCAGAACTAAAGGTTTCGAGGTTATTACAGAGACGGGGGGGACGAGTAAGGCTAAGAGATGGACAGCCTTGCGCGCATATTCGGCCAAAGCGAGTACCTCTTGGTGCCTCTCAGAGAATTGAGAAGTAGATTTTCAGTGAGCACCGAAATTTGAACTTTCATGTCGTTTCGTTTTTGTGTGTGTGTGCGCACCACTAGTACCAAACACGAAACGACGACGTTTGGATCGGAAACCTAATCGTCAGATATTTCTTGTGCTGTCCCCTTACGCGCCCGCCACAGTCGAATTCGTTTGGTTGTTCATGGTTCATGATGCGGTATCTTTCTTCGCAAAACCACCAAACCCAATGTCAGCGCTAATGTGAGCATGAGTGTTGGCCATGGCGTTTCGGGGACGTTAGTGTATGAGGTGTTTGTCGGAGTACTGACGCTGCTGAATTCTTGACTCTGGGCGAAAAGCGACCACGACTTGATCTTGGGAATTTGGCCCGCATCATTTACCGTGAGTTTGAAGGCCCCCGTTCCTGCTTGCGGAACCGTGTCTGGAGTGGTGGGTGATGTGGCTACAAAGGCAACTGTTCCGTTTGCGTCGTAGAAGGTTCCGACGACCACGGTGCTGTAACTGAGGCCAATTCCGGTGTTTCGAACCTGACCCAACACGTCCAGGTGGCCTTGGCTGTCGATAGATGAGTTTGTGTTTTGGATGGCCAAGTTGTCTGGGAGCGTTTGCTCGGCGGGCTTGTAGTCTACTTTGATTTGGTACGAGGTGAGCGCTTGGATCCTAGCCGGGTTCGATTCGGTTAACTGGAATGGCGCCCTGCTTCGGGAGGGAAGGTAGGTCGCTGTGAGGAAGATTGTGATGGTATCGATTACCGTTCCTTTGCTGTCTTTGAGGTCGGCTGATACGAGCGTGTGGCCGCCCATCGCTAGGGTTCCAGTGTTCAGAACCTCTCCTACAATGTACAATACCTTGTGGTCCGACGAGAAGTATGAGGCGGTATTCTGCACTAGAGCGATTTGGGCGCCTACCATCGGCATCGCCGCTGCCGCGAGCATAACCACAACCAACCCTAGCATGATCGTCTTCACAGTCTCACCTTGTCACATAATGTCACCAGCCCGTAAGCTAAAATCGTTCTGGCCCAAAGCAGAAAACGAACTAGAAAAGCGGTTAGTGGTGCGGACACACAAATCTATGCCGGACATCTAGTTTGTGTATGGTGGGGCCAATGGGGTATGATGGAGAGCCGGGAATATCAGCTACGCATTTCAGGGGTCGCATCGAAGGCAAACACGCTCGTAGTGTTACCCACAGGTTTAGGGAAGACGATGATTGCGATCCTGGTGGCTGAGAA
>Ga0116104_1000565_pt1 | contig 24105 bp, 32 predicted proteins | sample June2015DPH_4_15_FD_89715 | JGI IMG/M metagenome (GOLD analysis project Ga0116104, IMG submission 89715) | Peatland microbial communities from SPRUCE experiment site at the Marcell Experimental Forest, Minnesota, USA - June2015DPH_4_150 | ecosystem: Environmental > Terrestrial > Soil > Wetlands...
CAGAGAGAGGAGCCGGGACAGAACGGTCGCGACCGCCCCGTCCCGCCAGTCGAGCACGAGGGTCGGCCGCGGGCTCGATTCATCAAGTGAACCCGGATACATTCCCCCGGCAGGACGGAGAATGCCCGCTCGACCATTCTCTTCTCCTGTGTCCCTCGCAGTGCAGGGGTATGCGAGGATGGGGGTGTTGCCGGTCTTGGAGCAGTTTATCCTGACGGGTTTCCCCGGGTCGGAAACCCTCACCTCCTGCGCACGTCCCGCGGCGTCCGGAAAAACCAGGCGGAACCCGAGGTCGGGAAACGCCTGGATCCAGTGGAGAGGCGGGGTCGGGATGAGCACATCGACCTGCGCCAGGGGCCCGAAAACGCCGCATGACAGAAGGCAATGGGAGCCGGCAACGAGAGCCAGGGTTTTGAGGAACGTCATGGAAACGAATACACGTCCCTGCATTCCCCATGCTTGCGGTCCGCCAGAAACCGCTCTTCACGCCTTTGGCTGCGATTTGTAAAGCGCGCGGATCTTGTTCAGGATCGAGAGGGTGGGCTCTGATCGAAAGTCCGGGTAGGTCCATGGGAGCGGCCGGAAGCTGCCTTTCCCGTAGAGGAGCGTTATCTCCGCGTAGATGCCCTCCGTCAGGGGGATGCGGTGGGCGTTCTCCTTGGTAGTGGCAAGGACGAACCGTGGAAGGGACAACAACCCGGGGTCCAGGTTGACCTTCCGGCTCCCCTTCTCACGAAACAGGTCCTCGATGCCGTTCGTCTCCTGCTTGGTCCGTGCAAGGCAGCTCGGATCGACCAGCCGCTCGAAGGAGATGAAGAGCCGGTCGATCGGAGAGCCCATCTCAGCATCATAGTAGTGTGTGAAAGTGAAAGTGAACGGGTCGGAGGCAAAATCGACGGGACCCCAACGATCGGCGAGACGGGAAATCAGCTCGTCACTTCTGCCGATGGCCGAAATGAGAATCGCAATGACGAGCTTTTCCCTGCTGAAAACCCCCGCGGTTCCCATCGTGCCTGCCTGCAGATGCCACGGAACTGCGCGGAGTACCGTGCAAGGTACCGTGGCCGCCCTTTCCTGCGTTGCGTCCGCGTCGACTTTACCTTATAATCTGTTGCGATGGAAGGATCTGCAGATTATCTTGAGCAGCTCGAAGCGGCGCTGGAGAAACGTTCAAAATGGCTGGCAGAGACGCAGATCCAACGGTTGAAAGATGCCCTCATTTCCTATCAGTCGCTTTTCGATGGCGCAATGGCCTTGCTGATCCGTAAGGGCCTGCTCCGTGAGGATCCGTACAACTACGACCAAGCATTCACGGAAATCGTCATTCCCAAGGACGAGCCGCTTCCCGATTTTGAAAACACCGACGAAGTGAGCTACCGGCTGGCGGCGTTCAGACGTCAGCTCAAGTTCCTGACCACAGAAGCCGGCTTCGACCTCCGCGCGCTTACCCTGGTCAGGCTGAAGAAAATCTCCGCCCTCGTGACATTCATCAACTGGCTGGAATTCGGCGAGGGCTCCACGAGCCCCATAACGCGCGCATTCGCCCGCGTGTTCATGAAGGTGCGCATGGGCACGGACTCGATGGCCTCCCATATCCTCAAGGACTGCGATATTCAGGCGGTAAAAACCATTCACCAGATTCGAGGGATGGTCGCCGAATTGATCGCGTACCATCGCGAATCGTGGAAAGCAGAGCTGCGGCGCAACGTGCTGAGCCAGATCCCGCTTGGAGTGCCGGAAGCGCGTGTGCGGAAAGAGGAAGCGCTGCGCGCCGTCCGCAGGAGCTTCGCGCAGTGGATGCCGGGCAAACCCTGGTATCCCGCGCTGGTGGAGGAAGTCGTGGAGGAAGAGCTCGCCGAGGACGGCCCCGCAATGAAGGAGAAAGTCCTCGCGTCACTGGCGATTGTCGAGGCTGAACCGGTGACAATAACTGCCCTGCCGGAAGGAAAACCGGTCCTGATGGAGGCGGTGCGAATACTCTCCCGGCCGCACGAGGAGCTTGCGACCGCCCTTGCCGTCCTCGAGGAGAACGAACGCCTCCTTCTCCTGGAAAATCGTGGATCAGGCGGCGGCTGGTTGAGGCGCCTCCTGCGCAGGAGAGCGAGCCGCCGCGCCGTCGATCGCGCGTACAAGGTGCAATATGCGGAGCCCGGGGTCCCGGCTCCCAAGACAGAGGTCATCGATTTCCCCAAGCTGCTGGAAGAGGCGCGAAAAAAATCAAGCCTCATGGCGACACTCGCCTCGGGCACGGGTCCCGCGCTCAGAAGGCTGGAGAGCACCAGTGAGGAGCAGCTGGCGGCTTTCGTGGACAAGCAGCTGAATGAGCTGCTCCTTATCCATCGCCGCCTCGGGAGCCTCAACACGTACTTCCATGAGCGAGCGGCGCAGGAGAAAAAGACATCGCGGGGGATCAAAATCGAGCTTCTCACGATTAAGAACAGCATCGTCAAAGGGAACCAGCGCCGGCACGAGTACAGGGAGAACGACGCGGGCTGAGTCCGGCAGGGGTCCAATGGCGTTTATATGAGCGAGCAGCATTTCAGGGACATTCTCGGCGTAGGGGAGAACGCCACGCCGGAGCAGATCCGACAGGCATACCGAAGGCTTGTCATGGAGAACCATCCTGACAGGTTCCCAAGTGAGAAAAAGGCCCTGCAGGAGCTCACGACCATCACGCTGACGGAGGCCTATAACGCGCTCATGAGCGCGCTCACCATGCGGGAGGATCATGCTCCGGCGCATGCGGCTGCCAGACAGGAGAGCCGCTCCCCGCCGGCTTCGGGTCCGGGCCTTGCCGCGCATCGTGATCCTTCCTATGCGTACTACAAGCAGGGATTCATAAACTTCTCTCTCGCGATCCACGGGATTGCGGAGATAAACAGGAAGATCGCCGCCGGACGGGTGCCCCACTTCACGCGGCGCTACACGGCGGCGGAGGACATTGCCGGCAGCCTCGGCTTTCTGCAGGCGGCCTATGGATACTTCTCACGGGTGGTGGAGAATCATCCGGACAGCGTCTGGAGCGCGGATTCGCGTGCAAAGCTGCGCCGCATCGATCGCTTCACCCTCATCTATCGCAGGATTCTCGAAAATCTGAAAAGAAGGTAGGGGTCGAGCCCGGGCTATTCAGCGGTGGTCAGCTTGTTGATCCGCGCAAAATACCCCTTCTCCCAGAACGCGACATAGCAGGTCTTCTCCGCGCGATACGCCAGGGCAATCTCGGTGCGCTCCGACCGCCAGACGGCAAGACTGTCCGTCTGGAGCGCCGGCTTTCCATATTGGCGCGTCAGGCTTTCCTTCATGTGGCTGTATACCTGCCGCGTGTCGTCTTTCTTATAGTTGTAGCTTGCCGCGAGCAGCTTGTTGTTTTCCAGCACGTACGTGACGGATCCCTCGTATCCTTCGAATCGTGCGCGATAGATCACTTCCTGCTGGCCGGCGATGTTCCTCTCCGTGACAAGCGTGCCATCCTCCGAAGCGAGAACCTGTTCCTTGCTCATCAACCAGGACGTCTTGCGGAAGTCCGATGCGAATGCACCGCACGCAAGCAGGAAAAAGATGATCGCGGTAATGGCTCTCCTCAAGACGGAACACCCTCCACGCTGTTAATGTCCTATCTGGGCGGGCAAATGTCAAGAATCACGAGAGACGCCGGTCGATACTCCTTTGCCGTCATCCAGCCGGAACGTGGCGGGAGATCCTAGTCAATCACCTTGTATCCGAAAACGGGAAATGCCTGATCGTCGCGGGAGATCGCCTCTCGTGCCTTGTGCGTGAAGAAGTACGCACCGGGGAGCGCGTCCGCGCTGATCGTGATTTCAGGCGCGGAATGAAGGTCGGTGTGTGAATCCGCCTTGCCCGTATAAAATGGCGCGTATGTGGAATAGTCGCTCGTGTAGTATGCGATCAGGAGATCGGAATGAAGGTTCTGGTAGAAGAGCTTGTATGTCTGCCCCTTGGCGAGATGGGTGATATCGATGACGTCGAAAGGATTGTCCGTCGTTTTCGTGTAAATGATGAGGTCTTTCGCAGGCACCGGGAGCTCCTTTTCCACCACGATTTCCTTGCCGGCATACACCTTGAGACGCCAATTGACGCTATGGCTCCAGGGCTTGTTTTCGAATGGAACGCTGAAATAGAACCCGAAGACCGTCTCATCGTGACCGGCCACTGATATGGCATCTCGTTCAACCTCCATTGAATACTCGGTTTGGTCCGCACGGGCGGTGATTCTCACCCCCTGGTCGATTCTTGTCTCTTTGGTAAGCCTGACTTCCAGGGACTGCTGCAATGCGCCCAGTGTCAACTCGTTTGCGGATATGGGTCCGTTTGGGATATCCCCCTCCAGCCCCATGATTCGGTTATGGATCGAACCGATGCGTACGTCCTTGAGTTGCTGCATTGACGCGAACACCGCCGACGCAGATGCGTCGGACGCAGGCGTTATGGACGCAGACGCACCGGACGGGGACGCCGGGGCCGCGGTATTGGCGGAGCCCGGGCTTCTGGCTGGTCTTTCCCGACAGGAAATGAGCAGCGCCACCAGGAACAGAATAGTCACTCGTTTCATTGCCCGTCCTCCATGCAATTCCCCTTTCTGTTCAGATAGGCGAGAATCGGCTCCCCCATCGTACTCCTCTGTGCGTCTCGTACACTGAACGGCGCCGGATGTCAATCAGCGGGCGCGATCATCTCCCGGACGTGAGAAGCACATGGCGCTAGACGATCTGCCCTCCGTGAAAGTAGAGGCGATATACTTCCTTTGTCTCATACTCAATCCTCTCGATTCCATGGAAGAAACTGATTCCCCCCTCGGAAGTACAGAAGTACTCATACGGACCCCTCTTATGGCGGCTGCATCCCCTGTACGGTTCCTCTCTTCCGATCTTCAGCAAGGCTTCTCTCAGCGTTTCAATGAAGCCTTCGGGAACATTGTCGTGCAGCATTTTCCCGTAGTAGTTCATGCTCCAGATTGGTTTCTCTTCCAGATACACTATCTCTTCGCCTGAAAAATCTTTTTCACCAAAATAGCTGTCGAAATAGGAGTAGCCGCCCTTTCTGTAGGCAAGTTCGTGGGACCCTTTCCTGGATGAATCGACCCTTCCTTTTTGAGCCGCATAAGTATTCATCTTGGCTTCCACCAGGAAACCTGCCAATTCCACGAGGTTCATTTTGCCTGCCTTCCTTCATGCAATATACTCGCTGAGCGTGCGCTTGACACGTCAGGCCGTCACGCAGCATCTCAGACGGCTGGAGGACGCGAACCTGATCGCAACGATTCGCAGAGGGCGTGAAAAACTGCATTATCTCAATCCCGTTCCCATTCACGAAATATACGAACGCTGGATCGAAAAATACGAGCGTCAGCACCTTGACGCCCTGCGTGACCTCAAGAAAAGGTCGGAAGGAGACCATCATGGATAAGCCCCAGTTCGTCTACGTGACGTATATCTCCGCAACGCCGGAGAAACTCTGGAATGCGCTCATCGACGCAGAGATGACGACGAAGTATTGGCAGCACGTGAACGTTTCAGACTGGCAGCCCGGCTCCCGGTGGGAGCATCGTCGCGCCGACAAAGACGGCGCTGTCCTCCTGGTCGGAAAAGTGATCGAAAGCTCTCCGCCTCGGCGTCTCGTCCTGACCTGGGCTTTCCCCGCCGATGAGGCGCGTGAGGAGAAACACACAAGGGTCACATTCGAGCTTGAGCCAATTGGCGATGTCGTACGCCTGACGGTGACTCATGACCGGCTTGAACCTGGCTCCGATATGCTTCAGGGCATTACGCAGGGCTGGCCGAAAGTTCTTTCGAGCCTGAAATCATTGATGGAGGCTGGTCGGGCGCTCCCCGAGTTGTGGTGAGCACCGCTTGAAGGGGAGCCATCGCGGCGCCTCGCGGCGGCTCCTCACCTCTCTCACGCGGATCTCTTACGCGCCGCCTATTGGTAGGCTCCCGCGAAATCCATGACGCACATGTGCCGGTACACCGGGTGGGACCCGACAGAAAGCCCTATGAACTTGAATGCCTTGTCCAGCAGGTTCCGCCGGTGACCGCGTGAGGGCACCCCGTCGTCGACAAGCAGCGAAACCAGGATCATTCTCGCATTGCCGTTCCCATAGTCAATGTTTTCCCCGGCGGCGATGTCCCATTTGCCGTATCGATTGATTCTCTCGGACGCGAGAGAACCGTCTTTCCCGGTATGTCCGGTAGCCCCTGTTCTGCCCTGATCCTTTGCATGGTCGCGCGCAGCCAGACTCATGCCCCTCCTGGGGGAAAGGGCTTTCAGCGGCTTGGTTTGTTGCAGCTCCTTGATGCATTCATCAATGGCCGCGATCCCTTCAATTGTGGAGATGGCGGTTTCTCCGGGCACGCGGAACAGCTTTCCGTGGTAGAAAAGTCGGAGGGACACAAGGTACCTTTTCGCATATTCAGCGGGATCTGCGCGTACCTTGTTGATCTCGAGCAATACCTGCTTTTCGGTTTCCGTCAGGTAGTCTGCGGATGCTCCCGTATCGATCGACTCCCGCCTCCATTTGGAGGACATGGACTCCAAGGGCAGGTCTTTCTCCAGGGACGGCTGGGGACTGCTGCCCCCGGGGGAGGCATCGTGAGACTTAACGTTCGCAGTATTTCTTTCGGTCGACGCTGCCGATTGTGCGCCGGGGTCAGTCTGTATGATGCCCAGGGATCCGCATGATATGAGAACTGCGGACATTAGAGCAGGCATGAATTGTCGAACACCCACGGGATTCCTCCTTTCTCGCAACATCCTTACTTGAACAGGTTCCTCAGGAAGCCCTGCTTTTCTCGATCTCCCTCGAGTGCCGTGAGATAGGTTTCTATGACGTGATTCTTCTCCAGATCCTCTTCTTGAATTGTAAAATCGATCGGAGTTTCCACATGAGTAAAAAAGCCCCCAATGAAGCCTAAAAATGGCACAGGGAGGGGTAGAGAGACGACAATATCCGAGGTGTTTGCGATCCGAAATGATCTCTTTCCGTATTGGCGATCATAGCATTGGGCAAATGCCTTGTCACCTACACGGGGAGATGCATATGTGTAGACGACAGGTGACTTGAATCCTGTCGAGGCCGCAAGATCCGGAACCGCCAGTGTTGCCAATGCAGCTCCAAGGCTATGGCCCGCTATGAAAAAGCGTTTCCTTGTGTCAAGGCCGGCGAGAATTTCTATGACTGTCGCACGGAACACGTTGTAGGTCTGGAGAAACCCTTCATGCACTTTGCAGGAATTGAAGCGCGGGTAGGAAGTCAGGCGGATATTGAGGTCGCGCAGCCACTCGCTCGTGGTCACGGTTCCCCGAAATATCAGAAATACTTCCCCCGCGTTTTCCGCGATAAATCCTATCGGAAGGCCCTTCCCTCGCTGCAGCTTGGACTTTGCGAACTCTGTCAATTCCCTGTCGAAGTGATTAACGGCCTTGACGGGAGACATTTGTATTCCCAGGTATTTCAGCTCGCTTACAAGCGAGTATTTCCCCGTGAGGTGAAACGGTGTGTCATCTTGAAAATCTTTCAACTGGGCATACGCCTGTTTGACGAGCCCGCCCAGCTCGAGCGCTCGGCCTCGATCGAAGTTTTTCGGATAGTACATGCCTGCGCCCTCCCGCTTCAAGGATGCAGCCTGTCGTCCTTCCCTTCGATTCCGATGATCAGGCCCTGCCCCGCCCGGGGAGCCTGACGACCTCCCACAGCCTCAATCGTCCTTTTCCCTCTGCATCTGGAACATCAGTGCGCCTGAGCCATAATTGCCGTTCTGATCTTCTTTTCCATACGCAGAGCCGGTCACAACCAGTTGAAACATTTGTCTGTGTTCCTGCCCGGAGATGTCCAGATAGACGACCTGAATGGAGACGTCCCGGTTCGCGATGTCAATGCGATGAGGGAACTCCAGGGTCAATAGCTTGAGATAGGGAAAGAACGTGAGGATGTGTCTGACGGTATCAGGGAGTGCGAACCTGATGCTATTCCCGCTTTTTAAGAATGGTATCTCGCTGTTGATTTCTGAAGGGCGTGCAATCCTGAATCGGTAGCCGTGCTCCGCATCGTTGACGTTGAACATATATTGAAAATGTCCGTCGCTGACATTGTGGAGTCGACCGGATTGTCGACCGAGCTCGGACAGATCTTTGATGATTTTGGATTTGTCGTACTTCCAGCTCAGTCTGATTGTGTGTGCCGCGCCCAATCCAATATTGGCAAGCTCCAGCTCATAAGGCTTCGCGTGCAGGTCATTCAGCTTCTTGTTTTCGTTCTTCAGGAAACACGGCGTCCCATTCGGGTTCTTTTGCACATAGTACATCTGTTTCCCGACGAACAGGCGTGGCCGGTAGGTTTCCCTCCTTTGTCGGGAGACTTCCCTGAGCGTGAGATACGTCAGGAGAATGAGAGCCAGGGAGATGACAGGGATGAACTTCTCCACCAGGGAGAGAATCGTCATGACCGTCTCCAGGATCATTTGCATGGGTTTATTCTATCGAAGTCCCCGCGACTTCTCGGGCAAGAGCTTCCCTCCGCAGACGGACTGCCTCTTTCCCTTAACTATATTCATGGGTATTCGCAATGCAAGTATTTTGAGTGAGCCGGGTGCTGCGCGAGCCGCCTGGCGGCCTCGGACCCGACCGCACGACGCCGGTAGACATCCGGCAATATGCCGATCGGAATCCTCTTTGCCCGTTCCTACTTTCGTCCCGCTTTCACGACGCTCTGTGTGCCATTGACGCGTGCTTTGACGATGCCTCCTTCATCCGTGAAATATGCGTTTTCCAATTCTTTCGGCCCGCTTCTTTCGACCAACGTGAATCCGTATTTGCATAAGAGAGGCTCCACTTCCGCCTCTTCAAGACCGAACTGCCACGATTCCCCGAATTTGTTCACGCCCTTCAATATCCGCGCTTCTCCAAGAACGCCCCCTTCTCCGCGGATCACTGAGGCGTGAGCATAGTCGAAAACAAGCATGCTGCCGGGTCCCGTCAGATCCTTGATGACATCCAGCGTTGCATGCGCGGCCTCAGGCGCGAGATACTGCAAGACGCCTTCAAGAAGGACAAGGGTCTTTTTCCCCCTGCTGAAACCCGATTCTTTCAGCCTCTCGGCAATCGATTCCTTTTCAAAATTGATCGGCACAAAAACCAAATTGGAGGGTACCTCTATTCCGCGCTTGCGAAACTGCCCGATTTTCGTGATCTGTGTGGTCGGTGCGTCCAGCTCGAACACCTTCGCGCCGACCAGTTCAGACTGAAATCGCACGGCCCGGGAATCAAACCCGGCGCCCAGTATCAATATGTTCGAGAAACCCTCAGCGCGTGCGCGCGTGAAAACTTCATCGATGCATTTGGTCCTGGCGACTACCCACTCGTACATACCCTGGGGGCCGAGCAGGCGGGCAAGAAGCCTGCGCATAAAGGGGATCTTTATCAGAACTTGCAGCTTGCGGGGAAGCAGCTTCGGGGCAATCCAATCCCCGCTTCGGTGCAACGGATCCGATTCCATGTATGAAATTGCACGGCACCCGCAGGTCATGTCCGCGGTGCGGGAAGCGCGTGTCTCGATCCGTCTGGCAGTCATGGTGATGCCCCGCGCCTTGCACGTGGAAATCCTTCTTTTTCAGATGTGCTGCAGCAGGCGCTCAATGGAGAGTTCATCATGTCCCATCTGATAAAGCTTTTCAAGGACTTTTCTGGAGAACTGAAGCCGTGCCGTTGAAAACAACACCTGCCCGCCCTTCATTTCCTCGGAGTGGTCATCGACGACCACGCGGGGGCATTCGAGCATCTCTGTGGCGCGCGTGAAATAGCCCGACATTTGGTGTGACGATCCGTATGAGCACCCGAATCCAAGATCCAGCGATTTCTTCCCATGAATGTTGCTCTTTGATATGGCCGCATGGAAGTAGTGGTATGAACGATGTGGTCGCGCTTTCTCCGACCAGGCTTGTCCTTCTTGTACTCGTTGACGCAGAAGCATCCATCACCAAGGTTCTTTACCGCGCGCCGCTTCCGACCGATCACGCACCTCCACGCGCCGGAGACCCCCCACCGAATGTGCGTGAATGTTCTTCATGCCGACCTCATTTGCATCAAAGCGGTGAGAAACTTCGAGACTGATGTGCACTCAACGGGGCTCTCTATTCCGAATCGAAGCGCATAGCCTTCCGAGTATTTCGTCGCGGACTCGAGCTGCGGGAAGAGGTATTCCAGCTCTTCGCTCTTCAAGAAGCGCGCCCTTTCGCCGTCCCGGACGGTCAGACTGACCTCGATTCCACCCTCAAACGGTATGAGATAGAAGAGCGCTTTGCGCATATCATCGACCTTGAGAATCCAGCCATTGCCACGACTGAATTGCCATTGCTTTCGATAGTCGCCTGACTTTGAGAGAATACTCACATAGTAATCCATGGCAGTGCCGAGTTGCTTTCGAAGAAGGGCTTCTGTGGGAGTGACATTCGAGTCAGTGAACAGGCGTTTCTTCATTCCTCTTCTCCCTCAGCTTTGATTCGATTCTTCTGTCGGGAATCAGCCACAACAACGCGACAAACACATAAATGGCTTCGGATATCCACTGTAGGACAAATGCCATCGGAATTGCAATGAGATAGAGCATGGGCCGACAACTTTCCCTTGAGATCAGCGCTAAGAGCGAGGAAGATCCGCGAACCGGACCCTTCTTCCGACTTGATGAGGCTTTGCAGGACATAGTATGCAATTGCTGCGAAAAGCAGCACGACTCCATAGGCCGCAGTGGGCACCGAAGCAAAATGATTTTCTCCCATCCAACCCTTCACAAATGTTCCAATAAATTGCAAGAAATACAAAGCTCAAGACATATGTCAGGAAGAGAGGCAACAGCCCGGCAAGATCCGCGATTCCCGTTCCATGAGGCACTTTCAGCTCGAGCACCATTATTGTGATCAGTATGGCCACTATGCCGTCACTGAACGCTTCCAGCCTGCCCTTGCGCATGATCCTGGTCCTCCTCCCTGGTTCCCAATTGCTGCGTCTGGAACATGGCCCGTATTGTGGACACTCCCCCCGGCGGGCGCTGTTCAGTTGTTCTCCTGCTTGAGGGTTCCGAGCACCCTCTGATACTCATGCTGCAGGTTGGAGTAGACCGAAGGGTCTCTTACAAGGAGCACAGAGACTCGCATTCCAGGAGGTTGATACGATCTTTGTATTTCCGCGTATCGAATATAGCCATCATTTGAGCCATCGAACCTGTAGGACATTTTCAGGCTGTTTCCCTTCAGGTCGATTGTCATATCATGATATCCTTTCGCCTGGTTCAGACTCGGTGTATTGAGATTTATGTCAAGAAATGCACTTGCCTCCACTCCTTGGGGGGAAAAGATGTAGAGAAATGCGTCGGCGTTTTGAAACTTGAAAAGTCCTGCGGACGGGGAGACGTTCATTTTTACCGGGTACAGGTCTTCCGGCAGCACCACGCTGAAATGGCCTTTCTGATATTTTCTTTTCAGCTCAGGAGGATTCTTTGGATTCATCCAATCCGCTTCCTCAGACGTGTCGGCTTTTGATAAGTCCATGATCTGGCTGTCCTGGACCTCCCGAGCTCTCGCCGAAGGCTCCTCATTCTGGCCTGCGTTGCTGTTCTTCATGGTATCCTGATTCTGCCTTCCGGCGGCGGATTGGGCGGTATCTTTACCACTCGCACAAGCCCCCAGCAATACAACCGGGATGGTTATGAATGTGATCCCTTTGTGCATCGATCTTCTCCGTGACGGAAAGTATACCTCAATTGAACCTATATTGTGCCATGCCAGATTGCCGTTGCCTCCGGCACGACACAATCTCCCAAGCGCCGGATTTCTGCACCCGCTTCGTCGCCGAAGAAAAAAGTCCCCAGATCCACTGCTTCAGCAAGGCTTGAGAATCGGTAGTCTGCGCGAATGGTGACTCTCCTCAGTCTCCGCTCCTTCTCGAAGTAGTCGTACAAGACGGCCGTGCGGGCGGGAATTTCTTTCCACAAATGCAGTGAGCCCATCGTTTCGATCAGGATCACGCCCTTCCCAGGGCGAAGAATACGTCTCATTTCCGGAACGATGGCATCGAATTCCGGCCTCCATGACGGATATGTGAAGACAAACGCCTTCAGATATGCCCAGCCTTCAATGATCAGATCAACGCTGGAATCCGGAAGGGGAATCGCCTTGTGCTCACCTGCCAGGAAGTCCACATTGTTGATGCCGCGCTCGTGCTTCTTGGCCTCCGCAACCTGTCGCATGCCGCTGACCGGTTCAATACCGTATACATGGCGGACGTGAGGAGCGATCAGATAGGCCACCCTGCCGGTGCCCGTTCCGAGATCCGTGACGACCTGCGCGGAGTCGAGCTGACTCAGTTGCATGACGGTCCGGAGCAGGTTGCCCTGAAAATCTTCTGCCGCGACAAAACGATCGTACTTTTCAGCTCTGTGGGCGAACAGCTCGTCGCAGTCTGGCACCATTGTATTGCTCACCTCGCACGATCTTCGATGGTCAGTCCAGTACCGCTGCTCCATTCTTCATATCTTCCAGAAGGATGGAAAGAAACTCACGAAGGGCGACACAGCCATTTGCAGTGAGCCGATGCATTATCCCGGATAAATTCTGCCTTGCCTGCTTTGCGTACAAGTCCCGCCCGGTGAGATGATACGCGACAAGATTGTGAATAAGCGGCCTGACGTTGAGAGCCAGAGCATGGGTAAGATAGGGTCCCATCGGCTTGAGATTTTTAATTCCCACGTACTCCATGTCAGCACGTTTGTACAGCTCAGGCAGGTCCTTCCGCCAGCCCGACAGCTCGTTCATTGCTGTCTCTTTTGCAAGATGCAACTTGTCAATGTTTTCATTTTTCCGGAACGCATATGGCATTTCCAGGGATTCAATAAAGTGAAGTTGCCGGAAAAACCCCAATCGGTGGTTGATGATTCCGTCTTTCTCGGAATCAGATTGCCTGTCTTCGGCGCTGGCCAGGTACGCGCGGGCTTCCCCGTACTGGCTGCTCAGTTCCAGATAGCTTTCCAAGTGCCTTTCCGAGCCCACTGCATCCGGGTGAGTTTTCATGACCAGCGTGTGGTAGGCGCTCTTAAGGTCCTGGAGTGTTCGTATCTTTCCCTCATGAATCAGCCTTACCAGCACGTTGCTCATCTGCCCGGTTCCCAATTGCATGGTCCTGTCACGCGCCACTGTCCTGCATGTGCAGTCCGCCCGTCTGCGCGAGCCAGCCTGCTATGCTGCCCACCGCATTCATGACATCGTTGTCGGAGACATCAACGGTAAGTGTGGGGAGTTTCGATTCAGCTACCAATTGATTCATCAGCTTCTGTTCTTCAATAAACGGCCGCAGATCATCATATTGCGAGGGATTACCCGACACTTTGAGCCTCTCATCCCGGGCCCGGCCGAATGAGTCATCTGTCCTCTTGCAGAATACCAGTCGAAAACCAAGCGGCAGCAAGCGATCCTCAAGCCAGGCGAAGTTATGTTTTTTGCCATAGGTTCTCAGTTGATACATCATCGTTGACAAGTGGAATCGATCGACTATCCAAGAGTAGTATCGTTGCAGCTCGAACAGCCGTGCCCATGTGTGATATGTTTCTAATGCAAGATTTTCCTCTTCGGGCAGAAAGTTGATGAGTCCTCGCCCCAGGGGAAGTTCGTAAATGAACACCACTCGGCTGAAATCAGCGGGGAATGATATCGATACTTTCGTGGGCCCACGATGCGCGCATCTTCATTGAGGGCAAAGGCGATTTCGGTTTTCAGGGTGAGCCGAGTGCCTTCCAGTATGATTTTTGGGCAAAGCTTCATCGCCACTATGCAAGCAATGCGTACGCGAGATGCTTCGGACCTTCCATCCGTATCGTCCCGCGTCCTGCGCCGCCAGGAGTAACGAACATCCCCTGCGGAATCACAGAACGACGCCTTTCTTGAGTATGATGTCTGCATACAACCTTGGATCTGAAGTCTGTATAGTGGCGTATGCGTTCTTTGTTCTCAGGTAGAATTCCTGCCGCGAAATTCTATTGAGCAGCAACTTCTTCGAATCATACATGCGTGCGAGCACGTTCTGATAGTCGTTCCAGATCTGAGGTTCATGTACGTAACCATGGTCAGGGGTCATGACATTTATTGGAAACTCTTCATCGTCGTCCAGCGGAAAGTATTTCAGGATTTCGGCTAATAATGCATGATTTTCCGGCGCAGAGGTGAAGACCACTTTGCCGCTCAAAGCAGACGCACAGTAGTTTGCGTCCGCTATTACCAGCTCGTCCATGTGCCCCATGCGGTATAACACTTCGTAAACTTCAGGAGTGATGAGATTGGAGATTTCCATCAACATTTCTCGCTTCTCCTCAGTATGAGTATATCCGATACTCCTGGTAATACAAGCATTGACGCCATTGACGCCAACTTCGATTGACGGAATGATAAATCCATGAAGCTCACAAAGATTGTCGCACTCTTAGATGAAAGCAGGAACGAGCTAAATCTACCCGGAATGGCACGATTTGGCATTAATACCCAAAACGCCTATGGGATCGCCATGCCGATCCTCCGCCGGATGGCGAAAGTGATCGGGACCGATCATCAGGCAGCTATGGATCTCTACAGGACCGGCATACACGAGGCAAAGATACTCGCTGCGCTCGTTGATGATCCTGAGCAAGTGAGCTTGAAACAGATGGAGGAATGGGTAAAGGCATTCGACTCCTGGGACGTCACCGATCAGGTCTGCACTATTCTCTTCGATAAAACCAGGTACTCCTGGAAAAAAGCACTCCAATGGTCCAGCAGGCTGCCGGAGTACGAGAAACGCGCAGCCTATTCCCTCATGGCCGGCCTGGCGATTCATGACACCGCCAGCCCTGATCGTTCCTTCACAGATCTCTACCCATTTATCATCACTGGGGCGACCGACGAGAGGAATTACGTAAAGAAAGCCGTGAGCTGGGCCTTGCGGAACATTGGCAAGAGGAGCTCCGGGCTCAACCTTTCAGCAATACGGGTCGCGGAAAAGCTCTTGAATACTGGATCAAAATCAGCGCGCTGGATTGGATCCGACGCTCTCCGCGAACTTGCCAAGATCGCTTTTTGATCCATCGCGGAGCAGCTGGTCACACACTGGAATGGATGAGCGCTCCGGCAGTGGCTCGCGCCTAGGTTCTGAACTCCGTCGCGCCGGCTCCTCTCGCTAATTCGCCAAAATTAAGACAATACAATTCATGTCTTCCGTCCAGGTACAATCTTTCGCATTCATGGCTCGGCAGACCAGAAAACTCTTCCACCGGGATGTAAGGAGGTTGAATCAGGGGTATTTTCCGTTGAGGTGCTCACATAAGCCAATAATTCATCCGAGGGAGGGCGTGTATTTGAATTGACAAATCGATATTCATTGATCCCTTTCCGAATCTGACCAATCCGGATCAATCAAGGCTGCGTCTATTGAACCTTCCAGAGATCGGATCGGGACTTCAAAGATGTCGGAATTGATGAGGGTGATTTTTTCAGCCAATCGCGCGATTCTGGCATTCTGCGCTGCATCTCCCGACCTTGATTTGTCAATCTCCACGGAATAAACATGTATCGCATATTTCGCGAGCGCTATGGTCGTGAACCCGCCTCCCGTGCAAGTCTCCAGCACGATTTTCGCTTTGAATCTGCTCGCGATATTGTGGCAAACCGGTTGTCGATCCCCATTCGAAATGTTATCTCAGAGGCTCGATAATGAGCCCCGAACTTATTGATAATGCTTTGCTTGTCCATTGCCTGAACAACCGACTGGCCGTCATACGTCATCATCTATTGAAAACCAGGAACACTCCCTGGTATACGACCAACGCGATCATCCCCATGACTATCGATTTAGCCCGACTCACTCCATGACCTGCGCGTAATCCTTTCGCAAACAGCACAACGAGCCAGATGAAGTAAATCGAATAAAGCGTCCAAAGCAGACCCCTCCAGAATGTAGGGCCATTGAGAGCTGCCTCGTTGGCTTTCATATCGATGATCCCCAGCGAGTCCAGAACCGCATCTGTAAGGTCATGAATGAGACTGGCCCAGGTTGCCACCCCGATCCCGAATCAGAGGGCCGTCGCGGTGTCTTCGAAGCTTCCGGGCCCCGAGAAAAGAGGGGAAAGGAGTTGCATGACTCCTGAAGTCAGTACCCAACACAAAATCATGCTCGGAGCGACAATAAAAACATCGTACTTGAAGTATTGCTCTATCGGGATTGCAAGCCATGGCGTGAACGAGGAAGGGGCGCCGCCCGCCCGCCAGCCACATAGATACATGACGGCATATCCTATTGCAGGTATCAAAACGGCGAATACGGCAAACCGTACGCGAAGACGATCTTTGAGCAGGGAACGAAAGGTCTGACCAGGTTTTGCAAAGTACCAAAGATAGTATGAGAGGAACGGCCCGCCGTATGGCGTTGATTCCATGCGCGTTATCGATCAAGACCCTGACAGCGTATTGCCCCATTCAGTTGCGCGTGCCAGTTCCCCATCAGCCAAAGGCCCGCTGCGCCCTTTTACGAAGAATCCTTCCGTCGATCTCAGCGTACATCCCTTGTCTTTCAACTGACCTGCCATCCGTACCGCGGCGTATCCAAATATCCTTGCGAATCTCATCATCAGCCTGGTATCGAACGTTGCCACGCGCAGCTTCCTGGCAGTTGCTTCGGGAATGGCGTTGATGTATTCATGCATAGCGGGAGAAGGCCGCCCCCCAAGGATTGGCGATCCTACAACCAGAAGATCTATGGTCTCAAATCGCTTTGCTTCCATGGCGCTCACCCGATGCGCTTTTGTTCCTCCCCCTATTCCCGATGCAACTGCGTTCGCTATCTTCTCTGTGTTGCCCCAGGTTGAATCAAACACCACTAATGCTTTCATCGTTTGCTCCCCCATTGCTGCAGGATAAGTCAGCGCCTCATGAGACCGCACTGTACGTTCGCCTTATGCCAAATCATTCTAATTCTTTCCGGAGCCCGACACTGCCGCGGCTACTCCCAGTGAGATGTAGATTCCCCCAGTGACGTATTTTTGGATTCGCGGGAAGCCTGCTTTCTGAGTGATCATTCTGCCCACACCAGAAGAGATGACTGCATATGTACTATCCGTAATAGTTGCCAGAACAACGAATAGTGCGCCGAGGAGCAGTATCTGTAGAATCGACGACCCGCGCGCGGGATTCACAAATTGCGGGAGAAATGCGTAGAAGAATAATGCTGTCTTGGGGTTCAAAAGGTTTACGAGGAACCCCTTTCGGAACATCTGCGAAAGACTCGGGGTTGACGAATCGTCCTTGGCCGGGGAGGCTGATTTGGAAGTAATCGTTTTGATCCCCAGGTATATCAAATAGCCTGCGCCGAGGTATTTGACCAAACTGAATGCTAGGGAAGACGCGAGAAGGATCGCTGAAAGTCCAAACGCGGCCGCCATTGCATGACAAAGAGTTGCAAGTTCAATTCCCAACACCGACGCAAGTCCGGCTTTTCTGCCGTGGGCGACGCTCCGTGTCACGATGTAGAGAACGGCCGGTCCGGGGACCAGGAGCAGACCAAGAGCGGCGAGAAGAAATACGGAAACGGAAGACAATTGGAGCATTAATCAGCCCTCGCCAAACTCTACATCTTTTCTGTGCTCCTGGTCAAAGGCAATACGGCAACTGGCCCCTCTTCTTTGCCAACAGGTTCAGGTACCAGCAGATGCCACAAGCAGCGAAACAGGCGGCGATGGCGTCTTCATCATTTCACAAATTGCCTGATGAGCTCCATTGTCTGCCCTGGCTTTTCTATCAGTGGATTGTGACTTGCATCCTCTATTGATTCATAACGAGCATTCGGGTAGGCGCTTGCCATCGTAATCTGATGCGCAGGCGGAAACTGAAAATCGCTCCTGCCGGCGATGAGCAGCACGGGAATGTGAATTTCCGCTAGTCGGTTCATAATGGACCAACCCTTTAGGAGCTGCTGAAAGCCGTATATGCAAGCATCCGGTCTGCTTCGAATTCTCAGTGCATTCCATAGTGCGCGGATCTGCATAATGAGATTAGGGTCATGATAGTATGCCTTCCCCAACTTCAACATTATGAGCGGAAGCTCAGCAGGTACTATCTCCCCGTTGAAGAGACGCCGCGCTGAGTCTACTTGGGCGCGACTGAACCCCCGTTCCTTCAGTACCTTTGCTGCGTTCATTTGCACGAGACTCGCGTCAGCGCCTGTATCCATCAAGATCAGATGAGAGATGCTTTTTGGAAAACGCAGTGCGTACTCCTGGGCAATCATGCCACCGAATGAATGACCGAGGACGGCCCATTTGGAGATCCCAAGTCTCTCGCGCAGGGCTTCGGCATCTGTAACCAGATTCTCCCATGTCAGGGATTCGATGCCTGCCCCCCTTGAGCGTCCGTTGCAGCGATGGTCGTAGAAAATCAACCGAAACGCATCGCGACAGTTGACCAATGCTGAAAGAGTCGAATGATCAACACCAAGACCGCCATGCATAAGCAGGAGAGGGTAGCCGGTGCCCATTGTCTTCACGTACAGAGACACCCCGCGAGAAGGGAATTCCATCAGTTGGCCCCGCATGCGTCCACCCTCAAGGCATCATCTTCGGTCTACACGCACGGTGATTTTCATATTCTTTCTCCCTCTGCATCGTTCGACCAAGTTGCATTCACACGAGCGGTGTCATTTTTCGATCATAAGTAGTGCTGAATGAAATTCCGTATTGCAGCAAGAGCAACATCTCTGATTGAATCGTTTTCGAACAAAACTTCGTGATACGCGCCTGGAAAGAGAATCTTTTGCGAATGCGCAAGGTTGGCGCAGAATTTGTCCTGCGCCCTGCTGTCAGCATACCGATCATCCTCCGCCTGCAGAACAATCGCTGGACAGGATATCAGCTTTGCATTCCGCATCACTTCTTTGCCCATTCGTTCCGTTTCTACCATCCAGCGATTTGTCGGAAATCCGAGACGAATTGCCGGGAAGTCCTTATAGTCCTGCATTTTCTGGGCATGTCGAACACGACTATGCGTCTCCATATTCTGCTCGAAGGAAACAAAGCGGAATGGTCCTCCGCCGGGTACATACTCTTTACCCCGACCGAAGAAGTCGAGCGTCTTGAGCATGAGCGAGGCCAGGACCCCGGTTCTCGAACCCAAGTATGGAGAAGAAAGAACAAGGCCATTTATTTCCTTTGGGTATCGTTCTGCGTAAGCTGCTGCAACTGCTCCGCCGAGCGAGTGCCCAAAGAGGAACACTTTCTCGTCTGCCCTGGCGTGAACAACGGATTTCATGAACAAATTGAGATCCGTCAGGTATCTCTCATAGTCAGGGATGTAGTCTCTTTCCCGATCCGGGAGCATCCGCGTTGAGAATCCTTGGCCTCTCTGATCAAGAGCGTAGAATGTTATCCCCATGTCACGTAGATCATAGAACAACTCAGCGTACTTCACGTAAGATTCCGAGTGGCCTCCCAACAGCACTACAATACCCTTTTCTTTAGGGCTTTTGATGCTTTGGTAGCGCAATAAGGCACTATCGTCCATTCTTATTTCGCCTGCGACTGCATTGTCATTAATATAGGGAGCAATTGACGAGGCATATGTCTGAATGAATGAGCCTTCACTGATAGCAGATAAGAGCGCTGCAGGGCACATCGAAACCAGAAGGATCAGTGCTGTCCTCATTTCATACTCCTTTCTCTCACCCCTGATTCCCGCCGAGCCTTATTCAGCTTTTTCCTAGTGTCCCGTCTCAGAGATAGCTTGAGAAAGTCTTCTGATCTTCTCAAGAATTGAGTCCGCGGTCGCTGTCCAGACGAAGGGTCTTGCATGGCGGTTATACTGCTGGATGTACTCTTCGATCTTTCGCACTAGTTCTTTTACACTTCTGAAAGTGCCACGTCGTATCGCTCTCTGGGTGATAAGGTTGAACCAGATTTCAACTTGGTTGAGCCAGGAGGAATAGGTCGGTGTGTGATGTACATGCCATCGATCATGAATTGCCAGCCAACGTTTGACCTTAGGGTGTTTGTGGGTGGCATAGTTGTCGACCACCAGATGAATGTCGAGTTTTCGTGGGACATTCTCATCTACATGCTTGAGAAAGCTCAGATACTCCTGGTGGCGATGCTTGGGTTTGCACTGAGCGATGACGTCGCCATTGGCGATGTCCAGAGCCGCGAATAATGTGGTTGTTCCGTGGCGTTCATAGTCATGCGTGACTCCCTCTACATACCCTAACCCCATGGGAAGCATAGGTTGCGTGCGTTCCAGGGCTTGGATCTGGCTCTTCTCATCGACACAGAGCACCACGGCATTCTCGGGAGGACTCACGTAGAGGCCCACGATGTCCCGAACTTTCTCCACAAAGAATGGATCGGTGGAGAGCTTGAAATGCCTCTGACGGTGCGGTTGGAGGCCGAATGCTTGCCAGATTCGGTGAACAGTTGGTCGCGAGATTCGTGTCTCGGCTGCAATGGTGCGTATCGTCCAGTGCGTTCCGTCCCTCGGTTTGGTCTGCAAGGTCTTACGAACCAACGAGGCAACCATTTCATCTGAGATGCTTCGTGGTCGACCTGCCTTCAGTTCGTCATGTAATCCCTGAATTCCCTGCTGAAGATATCGTCTACGCCAGAGACAGACTGTTTGCTGACTGAGGCCGAGCTTATCCGAAATAACGGAACTGGGCAGGCCCTCGGCTGCCATCAGAACGAGACGTGCACGAATGACAAGTCCGTGCGGAAGCGATCGGGAGCGCGCGACAGAAGTCAGTTGCTCGCGGTCCGCCTCAGGTAGTACAACAGCTTGTTTAGGTCGCCCTCTTGCCATGGGTCACCTCCATGATACGAGATGACTCAAGGTTACTGAAGGACTCCTTATTATTCAAGCTATTTGTGAGACATCACACTAACAGGGTGTTGAAAAAGTCAGTCTTTCATTGAGTAGATAGCTTCTCACTGATATTCTATGTGCGTAATACGCGCTGGGAGGAAATCGGTGAGGGGCAAAAATCAAGAGCAAGACTATGTATTCAGCTATCATTCTCCTGCTGATCGCGTGCCGGCGGACCATCCGCTGCGTGCGGTCAAGGAGATGGCAAACCGGGCCTTGAAGGAACTGTCCAAAGACTTCAGCCAGATATATGCCACGACTGGTCGACCGTCGATCCCGCCGGAGAAGCTTATTCGGGCGCTGCTGTTGCAGGTGTTGTACTCGATTCGCAGCGAACGGCTTTTGATGGAACAGTTGGACTACAACCTGCTGTTCCGATGGTTTGTCGGGCTGTCGATGGACGACGAGGTATGGGACCATTCTACTTTTTCGAAGAACCGCGAAAGGCTGCTGGACGCCGAGATTGTGCAGAAGTTCTTTGAGAACATTCGTGAACAGGCGCGAGAGAAAGGGCTGTTGTCTGACGAACATTTCACCGTAGATGGAACACTTATCGAAGCCTGGGCGTCGCAAAAGAGCTTTCAGCCCAAGGGCAAAGATCCGCAAGAGCCCGGGGAGCAAGGAAGAAACCCCGAGGTAGATTTTCACGACAAGCCGCGAAGCAATGAAACGCATGAATCGAAAACGGATCCCGATGCTCGACTATTAAAGAAATCTGCCGGTGGAGAGGCGCGGTTGAGCTACATGGGACATGTGCTGATGGAGAACAGAAACGGGCTTGTGGTTCAGAGCACTCTCACAGTCGGTAGCGGCACCGCGGAGCGAGAGGCGGCGGTTGAAATGCTTGAGGCGCTGGGTGGTACCAAACGCATTACCGTCGGGGCGGACAAAGCCTATGACGTTGCTGAGTTCGTGGATGAGTTGCGTGACATACGAGTAACACCTCACGTGGCACAGAAGCGAAAAGGTTCAGCGATCGATGCGCGCACCGTACGGCATTCGGGATACGAGGTTAGTCAGAGGGTTCGTAAACGTGTCGAGGAAGTCTTCGGATGGATGAAGACAGTTGGCGGTCATCGCAAAACGAGATTCCGCGGCACTGAACGAGTAAGTCGTGCATTCACTCTGGCGACGACGGCATACAACATGGTGAGGATAAGAAACCTCGAAATGCGGGCAAGTTCAGCGTGAGGGACCCTGCGGAGGGCATCTTACCATGCGTAAATCCAGAGGGACAGGAAGGGCGAGCCGCAGGGAAGGCATCAGACCAGGGAAAATGGAGTGCCCGACTCAGCCAAATTTCAACAGCCTGTTAGATTTCAATCCACAGCCCACCCCAGAAAGCGCGAAATGCATCTCCAGAGCAATTATGCGAAATGTATTATGCCTACGTCGCCATCAGTGCAAGGATCTTTGCCTCATCGGTCGCGACCCAGCTAAAGCTTTGTGTATGGTTATTTATTTTCTAGATAGTTGTTTCTTTGCCAATTCAACAGTGCCTAAGAAAACTGCTTGATTAGTAAGATCACTCTCTTGGATTAGTGCTCTGAGACTCTCGCTTTTGTCCTGACCTAACTTCCCTACGAATGCGACAACAATAGCCTTGCTCGCGAACTCTTGCAAAACTACTTCAGCAAGCCCACTGGAAAGTTGCCAAAACTCTGGACTCATATTCCTTTCGTGCAGAATCAATTTATTAATTCCACGGCTCAATAGTTCTCCTGTAATTTCAGCCGCATCTCGAGCACTCCGTATTACTATGCCTTCAGATTGCATCTCTGCTACTTGAGTTCCATTTATGTCATGAACAAAGACATTCATACGCTTTGGCCTCTCCACGTGGAATCAAAGCTCTAGTTCGAAGTCCTGATCGTTAGCTAAATGATATGGTACCTACTGGGGGTAATGCAATACCCTAATGAACGCATAACATAGAGTTCAGTTGCCCCGCCGCATCAACACGGCACTGCCTGGATTGGGCTGAATGCGCTGTTTCACACGCCATCTTAGGGGACATATCTGAAAGCGCCGCGCGTCGTCAATAACTCTTCTTCTGTCCACCTCGCTCCGAGCTCTGCACTTCTTCCTGGCCCACCCGACTAGATCGTTTCGCCGAACTCATATCTTCGCCGTCTCTGCGGCATGATAATGTCCAGAAGGGATCTCGCAATCAACTGCCGAGCCTCCAAGGGCTCATGTCCCACATCGCGCTCATCCCTTCCTGGACGAAATCGATCCCATCTTGGGCGGGCGATATTCTTCGTGCCTTTTCAGCATCCAGTAGCTGGCCTCTGCCAGATGCCGCCCCACGGCCCCTATCGCCGCTTGATGTCCCCTTCGAGCTCGAACCCTTTCATACAGCTGCCTCACGTACCATTGAGGATGCGCGGCACGGTTGATCGCCACGCTATTGCCTGCTTCTATATACGCCCACTTCAGGTATCGATTCACATCACTGTGCAGCTGACCCATTCGCACCTTCCCTCCACTGGCCTTTACCCGCGGCACCACACCCGAGTAGGAAGCAAATTGCCCCGCGCTGCCAAACCGTCCTATCTCTCCTATCTCATTGAGAATAACAACTGCAAGGATCAACCCAATCCCTGGTAGCGTCATCAAAAGCTGTATCTCTTCGTTGGGGGAGAACACCTCTTTCATGCGTTCTTCCAGCAGTCCTATCTGCCTCTCCGTACAATCCAGCTGTTCCAGCACCCGCTCCACCGAAAAGCGTGTGTGATCGGGCAGAAGCAATATGCATTTCTCAAGTTCCTTCCTCCCCTTCTTGTTGAATGCATCACTGCTCCCCTCTACCCCAAGCCCATACTTGGATAGCGTCGCATGAATGCGGTTTTTCAGTCGTGTGCGTTGCGCAGCAAGAATCATGCGCGTACGGAAAAGGTCCCGCTCATCGCGCACCTGCTTTGGTGGAATCCACACTGTCGGCAGCGTCCCGCAACGCTGCAGCCGATTCATCCCCCGAGCATCAAGGCGGTCTGTCTTGTTGGTAGTGGCCAGCATCATTTTCGCTCGATACGCATGTACCAGTCGTGGCACCATCCCCGCTTCCTCAATCTCTCCCACAATCCAGTACCAGTTGCCCACCGTTTCTATTGCCACTGGCGAGCCGGGCAAACGCCGATTCAAGAACTCACGAATTGCACCGCGATGATGCTCTATGCGTGCC
>Ga0116104_1000579_pt1 | contig 23642 bp, 39 predicted proteins | sample June2015DPH_4_15_FD_89715 | JGI IMG/M metagenome (GOLD analysis project Ga0116104, IMG submission 89715) | Peatland microbial communities from SPRUCE experiment site at the Marcell Experimental Forest, Minnesota, USA - June2015DPH_4_150 | ecosystem: Environmental > Terrestrial > Soil > Wetlands...
GCACTGATTTGCCGAGTCCCCGATCTGCGGAATCGCCTGCAACGAACAGCGCGCCTCCCAGGAAGACAGCGAAAGCGCGGACGCCATTATACCTCCGTTGGTTTACAGGGTCCGCTTCGGCAGTAGGGGAGAGCGGGGTAGTGTGGAGGGTGGAGGAGGTTGGAGCTGGGTGGAGGGGATTAGATTGGGTTGGGAAGCGCTATGATACGGCGAGGGTTAGAGGGAATTGGTGAGGTTTGGGCCGAGGAAGGGAAAAGAGGGCTGTGGCGCGGTACTGACAAGTGCGGTGTTTCGGTCGCTTGCTAAGTTGTTGATTCCTGGTGGGAGTGGGCGAAAATTCAAGCGACCGGCCTGTGGAAAACTTTTTACAAGCTGAGTACTCTTAACTCACATCAACTCAATAAGATCGCAAGCGACATAGCTAATTGGTCTGGTCGTTTTGATCAAAAATCCAAGCGACTAGAGAGCCATTGTAACTGCGGAAAATAAACTGATAGAAGTCAAGAGGCGGCAGCGAAAATAAGGAAGATTTTGGGTGAACCGAATTTTTCACAGGTTTATTTCGTGGGTGGCTCAAGTGGATTCCCCTTTTCACGGGAATGACGAGCGGCGCGCGCAGCCGACCGACTGGATCAGCTAACCGCTTTTTAAATTGGTGCGCCCAGGCTGGGCTTCCAGGAGACGCTGGATTTTGCCCAGGCGACGCTCGATCATGAGAACCGCTATATAAAGGATGCCACCCAGGATCAAGCCTACTACCCAACCAAATAGAGAAACAACCTGTTCATTGGTCATGATTCCCTCCCCTTTTTACTTTTTGCGGTACTTGGCGTCGCGCCACTGGGCGCCGCGGCGGACCAGTCGCTCGGCCTCGGCCTTGAGGACCTCTCTTGCCCCTGAGACGCCGGCGGCAGCGGCTTCATAGAGCAGGTTTAACCCTTCCATCCCGTCATTGAAGTAGCGGGCAAGATCTGCATCCTTATCTATAACAGGTTGCTGCAGGTTGGTTCTTTGAGGCCGCTGAAGAGGCTTGGCTTCAGGAGTCGACAAGCCAAAGAGGGCGCGCGTCTCGTCATCAGGGTACAAACCCAATACTCGCAGCAGCCATTTTCCGCGAGGGCTCCGCTCACCCCTCTCCCAACGGCTGACCGTCCCCACCGAGCAGCCTAATTCTGCAGCGAGTTGCGCCTGGCTTTTGCGAGAACGCTCCCGAAGCACGGCCAGCGCGGGGCCAATCCTGGATGTGCCCGTCCCGTATTCACTAACTTCTAACCTTTTCTCGTTCACAAAATTTAACTAACTTGGGACTTGACTTGCCATTTGGGCTAGGCCATACTGCCTAGGCCAAAAGGTAAGGTCACGGTAGCGTGACCTGTTAAACCCATGAAGCGTACCACAAAAGACGGACATAGGAAACTCGGACCTGAAACATCCCGATTGATCCGGGGGATGCGTGGCGGGGCGGCGAAAATCGCGGTCCTAAGCGGGATCAATCACGCCTACATATCCCGAGTGCTGAGCGGGAAGAAACCCCCCAGCACGCGATTCTGGCTTGGCGTCGATAAGCTCTTGGCTCTGATCCAGGGCCAGGTTACGCGCGCGATCATTCTGCATGAGCATCCCGAGATCGAGCGCGGCCGGTAGTAAGGGGCTTGGGAAATCATGATCGATTATCACCCCTCCGACCACGAAAGACTCACCGCGAGCATTGAGAACGAGGAACTCCTCACCACAATTTCCCTCAAGGTTCCCCGTTGGGTGGAGGACACTTTCCTGCAAGTGTGCCGCGACACGGGATTAGACCTATCGAAGGCGCTGCGCATCGTGCTGGTGGAAATTGCGCGAACCCTCAAACGCCATTGGAAAAAAGGCCCGGCCCTGGGGCCGTTCCTCGAACACCTGGAGTTCAAGCCCGAACAGTACAACTTGTTTTTTGAAAGGCGAAGGTAAATGACGCAATTGACGCAGATGACGGAGGGGATCATGCGAGCAATCATTAGGAGGTTTGTAATTTGTAATTCCGATGGAAGGCCACTGCCGACGGCGAGATTCAGAAAACATTGGGATGCTTTCAAGGCTGCTATCAGGGCCACTCGGCGCAACCACAATAGCCTTTATGTTTATGACAGCATGGCCCGGCGCGGAGCTGTCTATGCCATGCGCATCGTTGATGGCAGCGTAGATGATTTCTTCCCGCGGCGTCGTCGCCGTGCGGCGCGGAGGGCATCATGAATTTGACTTTCGATTGGGTTGTCTTCTGGGTTTCGTTGGCACTGTTCCTCTTCTTCATTTTCTGGGCCATAAGGATGATCTTGCGAGCGAGTGCGCAGCGGGAACGCGATGAACTGCGCGCACACGCGGTGGACGTGGCGGGTCGGATGGAAGAAGTGAATCATCAGTCGTCAGTTTTCAGTCGTCAGTAGCGGGGCATTTATCTCGCCGGCGGGGGCCCGGCATCACTTATGAGCGAAACCATCAGCAAGCGAGAGGCCGCGCGGTTGCTCCAAATTTCAGTGCGCGAGATCGAACGCCGGATCGCGGCGGGCGAGCTCCAGGCCGCGCCATCTCCAACCGGACGCCATCGCGGGCGGCCAACCATGGAAATTCTAGTTTCCTCTTTGCCAGCAGAAAAGCAAACAGCCTGGGCGGGACGGGCCTACCTAACGCAAAGCCCTGAGGAGATCACCACACAGACCACCTCAATTCGAACCCTGCAAGACGATCTGCTATGCAAACCGTTCCGCCCAGGCGCGGCCGTAACCCCTCATCCGGCCTCCGATGTCGGCCACCCTCTCCCGCCAGGGCGGATCTTCGACCCCTTGGAGAGGGCAGGAAAGCAATTGGCGCGGCGCGACAAGCTGATTAGCACCGCGGCCGGGGAAGCGCAGTTGGTGCTGGAATTCGACCGCGACAAGGCACTCCGGTTGCTTCCCCCGGAGCTCCACGAATGGGCCTCGACCTGGTTCAACCGCCTGGTGGATGCCGGCCTGCTTTGCCTGATTGACGGCGACCGCGTGGTGCGCAATGGTGGCTGGAAGAAGTTTCAGCGCCAAGAACTCCGCGCCGGCGAGCGCTGCTTCTATATAAGGAGCAAGGAAGACGTCGTCCGCTACATTGCCGCTACTTTCCAGGTGAGTCCGGCCTTCGTCTGGGAACGTTGCCGGGAGTTCTTCGAGTTCTTCACCTACGTGGTGGGCCAGAAGCGCACCCAGGAACCTATTGACCTCGAGGTGGTCGCGCAAATCTTTCCCGCGCGCGCCAAAGACAGCGGCGGGCGTTTTCGCCCGCGCTCCGATGCGGGGATTTCCAAGACCATCCCTCAGCCGGCGGCGGAGCTCTTGCTCGCCCGGTACGGCGCGGGATCGCGGCCTGGCACGGACGGCTGGCGGCCGAGTTTCGCGCTGGTGCTGGATGAGTACCAGACCTGGCGCCAGGCAATCATCGACGCGAGCCAAAATCCCGACGAGCATGGATACCCGGAAGTTTCGATTTATGCCCTGCGGCGCCTGCTGCCCGCCCAGGCCTGCAAATCCGATCCGGGTCTGGTCCTGGCGCGGGAAGGTTCCGCAGCGCTGCGCGATCGCGTGACGCCCTACATCCTGCGCGATGTTTCCAATCTATTCACCCATCAATGGTGGATTGCTGACAACCGGCGCTCTCACCTGGTCGTCGAATCGACGAAGTATCCCGGCTACGTCTATCGGCCCTACGTAACCTGGATTCACGACGTTCGGACCATGTATCCCATCGCCTTCGTTGTGACCATAATCCCCTGCGCCCTGGTTACCTTCCGGGCCCTCAAAATCGGTTTCCTGACATTCGAGATAGCCCCAGACGTTTTCTATTCGGATAACGGGAAGGAGTTCAGGAACCTGATGATTGGAGGCTCCGGGGCCATCCCCTTTGAAGGCAACGATGTTTTTGACCTTGACCAGAAAGCCTTGCTGCGCCGCTTTAATATCAAGCATTGCCTGGCTCTACCCTCACGGCGGAACAGACTTACTGGCGAAACCCAATGCCACGGCCGGTCGAAAAAGGACGAACCCTGGTTTGGTGCCTGGATGAACACATTCGATCGGCAGCAGCCGGGAGCCTGCGGGAAAGATCCCTTTGATAAACCCGACAAACTCTATGTCGAGTTGCGCGACAAGGGAAAACTCATAACCGATCTGGAGTACGAGCGGCGCCTGGCCGCATACGTCAATGACCGCATCGTGAATCATCCCTCGCGCGGGCTCATGGGCCTATCACCGGCCGATGCGTTGAAGCGCTACTCACGCGAGGCGTGGGGGCTTCCAGAAGAGCGCGCGCTCCTTCCCGAGCAGATCGGAGAACTGATTTCCGTTCGCGACAAGCGCACCGTGAAGAATTCCATGGTCACGGTCAAGATTGGCGGCGAGGAACGCAAGTACGAACACTCCGCGTTCTTCTCGCTCTCGGGCCAGGACGTGGACATTGCCTACGATCCCACGGAGCCCGCTGAAATCTTTGTCTACTATAACGGCCGCGCCCTGGGGCGCGCCCCAGAAGTTCCGAAACTTCCTTGGGGTTCGGCGTCCAATCCCCAATCCCTAATCCCTAACCCCGTGTCTGAAGGCATGCGCAAGCAACGCCTCGCGACCAAGTCCGCGAGAGAGATGATCGTGCGGCGCGAGCAGGCGGCGCCGCCCTTGAGCCAAGCCGAAATGACGGACATCCGGGAACTGCTCATCCAGAAGCGCGGCCTCCCGGCGCCGGTGGCCCATGCGGCGTCGATCGAGCGGGTGCGCGAGCAGTCAATCCGAAAAGCTTCACCACAGAGGCCACAGAGACGGATGACGGCTGATGATATTGCCAGGGAAGTCCTGAAGGATGAATGAACTACTACAACGAGAACGATCCGTTCGCGGCAGCATGGTTGCGGGAGTTGATCAAGACGGGCCAGATAGCGCTAGGGGAAGTTGATGAACGGGACATCCGAGAAATCCAACCTGCGGATCTCGAAGGCTTCACGCAGTGCCATTTCTTCGCTGGAATCGGCGTGTGGAGTTATGCCCTTAGAGCGGCTGGATGGGCAGACGATACTCCCGTTTGGACAGGCTCCTGCCCCTGCCAAAGTTTCAGTGCGAGCGGGAAGCGGGGAGGCTTCTCAGATCAGCGTCACTTATGGCCCGCATGGTTCCGGCTCATCCGCGAGTTACGCCCTCAGCATATTTTTGGCGAGCAGACTTCGGGAAAAGACGGCCTTGCTTGGCTCGACCTTGTATCGGCTGACCTGGAAGGAATCGGTTACACCTTCGGGGCGACGGATATACCGGCTTGCGGCTTCGGAGCGCCGCACAAAAGGAACCGGCTGTACTTCGTGGCCGACGCCCGATGCGACGAATCCGTGCGATGGAACCGACTTCGATATTCAGTTGGAACGGATGGCGGCACGGCGCAAGAGGGCGAAGGAAGTCCAACTGACAGGGAGTGGCCGTTCAATGAATTTACAAATGGCAGCGCAGGCAGCCGCATGGCCGAGTCCGACTGCGCTCAGGCCAGCCCAGAAGGACTACAACGAAGCCGGGAACTCGGACAACCTGCGGAGGATGGTTGCGGTGAGCCCATGGCCGATACCGAACGCCCAGGACGGCGAGGGCGGTGGGCAAGCGAAGCGGGCAGTGAATTCAGAGAGGTCGAACGACCTGAACGACTTTGCGCAACTGGCGAGCTGGGCGACCCCGCGCAGCGAGGACTCGGAATGCGTAGGAGCGCATCGGGGAACGCCGGACGGGCTGCACAGCCAGGCTTCACTAACGGCTTCTGGGCCGACGCCGAATGGCTCTGGTGCCGCGACCAAAAGTATCGGGCAGTTGAACCCGGCACATTCCCGCTGGTTACAAGCGCTCCCAACCGTGTGGGACGACTGCGCGGCTACGGTAATGCGCTCTGTGCGGAAGTCGCCAAAGGCTTCATCGAAGCCTATCTCGAACTGATGACTGATAACTGATAACTGAGGACTAATCTTATGGACCTTCGAACCGAAACCACTCAAGCGTTGCGGGTTTACATGATGCGGTCGGGATTTCCTCTGAGCCTGATTGCCGACCAGGCGGGGTTTGCCCCCCAGACCTTGAAGCAGTTTGTTTCCGCGGCGCGGTTCGGAACGCCGGCTACAAAAGGCGAGGACACGGCGCGCCGGCTAAAGGAATGGCTCGCCGCGAACCCTGTGGCCCTGCCGGACCTGCCCGGCGAGCTTTACGAGACCCGGGCCACACGCGAAATGGATGCCTTGCTGGACGAGGTTGCGGATGGCGCTTGGGCAAAACTCTACGGCCCTTCGGGCTCGCAGAAGACTTTCGATTTGCGTTATCGCGCTGCCGAGGCCGCGCGCATGCCTGAACCTCGGCTGATTTATATCGAGTGCTCCGCTTCAGGCATGACGGCCAGGGTGCTCCTGCGGCGGATCGCCGCCGCCCTAGGAGTGCCGTTTGCGCAGACCATCGAGGGCTTACGGCAGCAAATCTTCTACGCCATGCGCCGGCGCCGCAGTTCGTTGGCTCTTGTGGTGGATGAGTCCGACCGGTTCTATCGACAACTCGATGCGCTCGAAACCCTGCGTGAGATCGGGGATGCGCTGCCGGCGCGCGGCGGCAGGCCGGGGATGGGGATCTTGATTGCCGGCAACGAGCGCGTGATGGAGATCTTCCGCGATCGGCCTGGGATGTATATGGAGAAGTGGCGCGGGCGAATCAATCAAATCGAGCTCCGGGTGATCGGGCCGTCGATCGAGGAAGCCAAGGGAATCATCCTGAAGGAGCTTGGCCAGCTCAAGGCGGAGGCCGTGAACACGATTCTCTACGGCAAAGACGGCAAGGGCGCCAACGTGGTTGAAGATCCTGTATCCGGCGAGAACTATGTGACCGCGCACGGGCTGTTCCATGCGATTCGGAGGATCCAGAAGCTGAGGAAGAGAAGTTCTCAGTCATCAGTCGTCAGTCTTCAGTAACTGAAAACCGCTGACTGACAACTGATGACTGATAACTGAGGACTAAATATGAACCCGATTGGGCAAGTTAGGGAAAGGGATGCCGAATGCGCAGTTCTGACTGGTGCGGACGGCTCCTCAATGATCTTCGTCTCGACGCCGCGCAAATGTCCGGTCTGCCAGGAGATGTCGTGCATCCTGATCAACCGCGACGGCAAAACGCGTTGCTGGGAATGCCACGGGAACTACCGGGATTCGGGATCAGGGGTTAGGGATTCGGGCGCGGGAAGGGCCGCGTAGCCATGCAGCAACTCTTTCACGATATCGGGAAATGGTCAGACACGACCTTCGGAGACGAAAGACTGAACAGTACGATCCATCATTTGGAATTAGAGGTTGGCGAACTCAAGGTCGATCCGTTTGAAATCGAGGAATATGCCGACTGTCTCCTGCTTCTCTTTGATGCCGCTCGAAAAGCGGGGTTCGAGTTCAGTGATCTTTTGCTTGCTGCACAGATGAAGTTGGAAAAGAACAAAGCACGCAAATGGGGAAGAGATCTCGGCGAAGGCGCGATCGGACATCTGCCCGAGGCTGAAACCTGAAAACTGATGACTGAGAACTGAGGTGGAACATGGACTGGAGCCAAGAAGACGAGAAGCGAATCCGCACCGCGGCCGTACGGAGCGTCAAACTGCCCAACTGGTCAGATGCGTCTGTGGATCGCTTATGGCGAGATGTGACGAACCTCGGGCCGGGCATTCCCGCGCCGACGCAACGGTGTCATTCCCGCGAAAGCGGGAATCCACTGAACTCCCGCGTGCGCGGCGACGACACCGAGCACGACGCCCAACTCCGCGCCGACCTCGAGGTGCGCGAAGCGGAAATCCTTGGCCGAATCGAACGGCAGCGTGCGGGGATGGCCGCTTGGCAACGCGAACGGCGCTTGACCTGGCTCCGCCGAATCGCGACGGCGGCGATCGCGGTCGGCGTGGGCGCGGCGTGGATTTGGATGATCAGCAAGTGGTAGCGCGGACCTGTTTGTTAGGTCCGCGGCCCGTATCTATGATGGCGAAGAAGAACCGCAGACCTTGGGAAACAGGTCTGCGCTACCTGCTGACCGTGACTGTCTGCTGAGGATCAAAACCATGAGGCCTCGAACTACAAATCGACCTGGAGGAGAGTTTTCGAGCATCCGGGCGGTGCTTTCGGATGTTCCGATTGTGCGATCGCACAATTATCGCCCCACGCCTATTCGACATCCGAATCCGTTGCTCCCGCTTCAGGATGCACAGGCAAGATCCCCACGGAGAGTTGCTTCGAATGGCGCGAGGACACGAAAGGAACGCGCCCTTGATCGGATCCTGGCGGCACAGCGAGCCTTTTCTTCACCGATAGTAAGTTGCGCCGAATGGGAGAAAGCTTTCCCGGAATTTGCTGGCTGGACGGAGGCGGCTCTGAATCGCGAGATGCTGTTGCGGATCGGCGAATTAATCTTGGCCGAAAAGTCGAGGAGATGAACCATGCGAACCATAGAACAACGTAAGATCGAAATCACTCGTTGCGACTTCTGCAAAGAGGAAACATCCCAGGGCTCGCAATGCCTACTCTGCCACCGGGATTTGTGTTTCAAAGAGGGGGGGAGTGCCCATGCGGCATACGACCTAGATCTTTACAGATACGACGACAGAGTCGGGCGGGTCGGGCAGATCTGCAAGGAATGCGCTGAAACCGACGCGCGCGGAACTGTCAGGTCCTTCCTTGACGGTATCATCGAGGGGTGAATCATGAAACCGAAAACCACGAGTGGCGCGATCAAGGTCCTGCAGCCCGATCTGCGCTTCCAGCATGGCCCGGAGAATCCCTTTCTGGCCGTGAAGGAACTGATCGCGAAACATGTTGGAGCAGCGAAGGCTGTAAGCATTGAGCGGATCGCGCAGGAACTCTGGCCCGTCGAGTGGAACTACACCCACCTCGACAAGAACATGCCGGAGTATCCCCACCGAGCGGAGATTCAACGCCTGGTCAAGAAAATCGTGCAGCAATTGCGCAGAAAAGACAAGCGGATGGGCTCGGCGCGCGCAGGGAAGAATGGGCCGCCAGGCTACTACCGGATTTCGACCGATCAGGAACTGGTCGACACGCTCAAACCCTTCTTTCGCCAGGCGCTCACGATGCTCCGCACCGTGCATGAGATGACCGGCATGGATCTATTCATCCCGGAATTGACGGGTAAGCTTCGAGAGCTCGCCAACCAGAAGCTGAGTGAAAACAGAGTCCAAGAGTAGAAGAGTTGAAAGTCGAAGAGTCGAAAAGTTGAAAAAACCCGAAGCCTTAATCCCGAATCCCGAGCCCCGAGGTTCTAATGGCTGAGGCGCTTCTTCCCGACACCGACGCGATCCCGCGGGCCACTCTCGAGTGGACGGAGTACCGAGGCAAGCAGCTCGTGCGTTATCGCGATGCCGCTGGCAGCGTGCATCGCATATTGACAGCAAACTACCAAGAAGCCTCAGAGGCCTTTGACCGCTACGCGGAACAGATGCGCAGCATGGCGGCTAAAGGGAAATCCAGATGCGGATGAAGCCCGAATCCCGAACGGGTGAATCCCGAGGTTGCGATTCTCGCCACTTTCCGGTCGCGCAGGAAATCTGGCGCGTCTACAACGAAGAGAACCACCTGACGTGCCCCTGGTCCGGGAAGCACGCGAAGATTCTGGCGCGCACGTTGGCAACGGCGCGCAACTGGGAAGCGAAGCGTTGGCACGACGCCATCCTGAACCGGTTTGCGAGCGAGGGTGTGAACGCCGCGGAGGACCCGGCAGTTTGGATTCCTTATCTTATTTCTTACGCGCGGGGCCCGCTGAATCGTTTTGGCAAGACCGACCGCGTGCCGGCGGAATGTTACGCGAAGCTGCGCGCGCTGTCGGCGCGCTACGCGGCCGCCCAGCACTCGAGCGGTAGCGCTGAACTTTAGTTCTCAGTCATCAGTTCTCAGTCGTCAGTTACTGAGCACTGAAAACTGAGGACTGATAACGGAGGCCTGCTTTATGACCGAAGCGGCAGCTCAATCGAAAGTCGGCGACCGCGTGCCGCGAAGGAGCGTCCGAAGCCATGGCATGCAATTGTCCTACCTGTAAGGGATTTCAAAAGGCGGTCTGGGATCTCATGGGGAGAGGTGCCGCTGGGTGGATCGCGGCTTGGTGGTTGCAGGGTCTTTGGCCACCTAAGAAAGGTGCCGCGAAGGAGGAACCCGATCCGCTGAGGAAGGTCTTGAAATGAGCGAAGCCGCAGAGGAGCGAGACAAGGTGCTGGCAGCGGTCTACCGCTGCATGGACGGTCCCATCCTTTTGGACATGGGCTTGTTATAAAGATTCGGAACCTAGTCAGGAAGCCAGACGGTTCTCTGCCTCAATGCAACTGTACCCCATGTGCTAAGGCGCGGAGGCTTCAATCCGAGGTGGCGCGATGAGCGAAGTTGCGGCAGGACGATTTGTGATTTGTGCATGGTGAATTGAAATGGCCTACGAGCACACAGACGTTCCGATAGCGCGGACCCAAGAAGGCTTGCGAAAACTACTGCAAGCACATAAAGGTTTCGGCTTGGCCGTGATATCCGAACAAGATCCTCAGGGCCGGGAACTTTCTCTGGAAGGTTTTCAAGCTAAGGTCCTGATCGATGGGATGCCTTATGTTGTCAAGATCATGGCAAAGGTAAAACCAGCGCCCAAGCACTCGAGTGATCGACAAAGAGAACTCTTCCGTTGCCAGGAGGAACGCCGCATCTGGCGCGTGCTTTATTATCACATCAAATCAGTTTTCGAAGCCTCTGACAGCGGAGTGATGGAATTCCGGGAGTTGATATTGCCTTACATTGTCACACGCGATGGGCGCACCATCGCGGATTGCATTCTGCCTGAACTAGGTAAGGCTATAGCCGGGAACGCACAGCGCTTGCTGCCCAAAACGGCCGGGGGCGAGACGAATGGTTAATAAGAAATCGAAAATGCGTAAGCCTCTCAGCGGGCTGTTTGCCGAGTGGCGGAAAGTCTCCGCAGAACTGTGCGGTGAGCCGCTGGAGGGGGAGAAACCACAGGATGCCGAGCGCCGGCTCCGTATCGAGTGGACGAACGAGCAGCTTCGGCAGTTCTACGCGAAAAAGGGTGGGCGGTTCACCAGGATCAATGGGCGGACAGTTTTTATTGAATGCGATGGGGCTTTGGTGAGCTCATGGAACAGCCTCCGCGAGCCCGAGATCCGCTACCTCGGAAGGTGCATGCGCGAATTGACCGGAGACGGGACGGCATACCGCGCGGGCAAGGTTCGCCAGATTGCGCGCGCACTCTGGGGGCCGGACGCCTGGGAGCCATTCCTAATCCAGCGGCTGGCGGACCGGTATGGCGTGGCAATCGATTCCCGAAGGCCGGAACCCGAAAGCCTAACGCCACGCCAAGCCCACGAACTGATCGAGGAATTGTTGTCGCGGTTGGCGCGCAAGGAAGTGGCCATGGCGGGCGACGAGAGCACGCCGGAGATCGATGAACATAAACTCGAAGAAGTGCGCCGCCGCTACAGAAGCCGTCGAATAGTTGAAAGTTGAAGAGTTGAAACGGAGCGTTTGATGCCTTTAGACCGCAACAAGGAATGCGAGTGTGGATGCGGCGAGAGCTTTGCCCAGCGGCAATGGAACCAGCGGTTCAAGAATCACAGGCACCATGATGCGCACCACAACAAGCGACTCTATCGTAGGAGAGATAAAGGCGGCGCGGGGAGCCAAAACGCGCCGTGTAACACGACTCTGTCGGCGCGTCGACCAGCCAGCCCGGCGCGAACGATTCTGTGGGAAAAGGCCGGAGAATACAGTTTGACGCATGAACCCGGGGCCAGGCCGGTAGTAAAGGTACGGCCGGATGGGCATGTGGCCCTGCAAAGGCTTTTACCGCTGAGGCAGGGGAAAAAGTCATCAGTCATCAGTAATCAGTTGTCAGTAAGAACTGAAAACTGAAGACTGACGACTGACAACTGAGGTTGAATCATGACCAAATGCTTGCAGTGCGGCGCTCCGATCGAGGTTGTGAGGGTGATTGTGGAAGGCAACTCCACTTGGCGCGAGCAGCGCTGCACAGGAAAGGATAAGCACCTTGTAGTGACCGAACAGCGGCTCGCCGATCCGGCGGACTACCGCCGTATCCGGGCAAACTACGTCCGCACACACCGAAAAGTGCGGCCCTTGCCCGCGTAAGATTGATGATACCGGTATCATCAAAATAGACTCGGCATCTTGACAATGCTGGATTGCATGTTATGAGTGAGATTGTGAGCGCCGATCAGATTGAGATTTCAGTCCGACTCGGAACCCCGATGCGCGAAATCGAGCAACTGATCATCGAACAAGTCATCGGCATGACCGGTGGAAGTATCGCAAAGGCTGCCGCGAAACTCGATTTGTCCTTCGCCACCGTCTATCGGCGCATCCAGAGCTATAAGGCGAAGGACATGCAGGACAAGCATGAGGGTTCATGATACGAACTTTCTGGATTCCCGCTCTTGCGGGAATGACGTAGGCCTTGCCTGATCAGCCTGGCCGAGGGCGGCGGCGGGTGCACACGCTGCCGTCGCCCAAATGCTGAATAAACAGCAACTCGATTTCTTGAAGCAAGTCGTTCCGCCCGCGCGGCAATCGGACCGCGACTACGAGATTCCCGCCTGCGACACCATCGCCCAAGCCATCCTGGAAAGCGCCACGCCGAGCGGCGGCTGGGGAACCTCGCCACTATTCCTTCAGGCCAAGAATCCCTTCGGGATCAAATTTTCGCATTATTGTCCGCCTTCAACTTCTTCGACTTCTTCAACTCCTTCTAGGCTTGGCGCAGTCGAAAAAGTCGAAGAGTCGAAAAAGTCGAATGAGGACTACGGCGAATTCTCAGTCGAAACCCAGGAAATCAAGAATGGGCAGATCGTCAAAGGGCTTGCGCAATTCCAGCGATTCCCGGATTTGACCAGCGCTTTCCGCGCCCACGCGCAACTTTTGCTGGATCAGCCGCGGTATCAATCTGCGATGGCGGTCCGCAGCGATTGGCGGAAGTTTGCCGTGGCCCTCATGGACTGCGGCTACTCGACGGATCGGCCAGGGATTTGCCAGGACACCAAGTGCCTCCACTACGCCGGGAAACTGATCGAACTCGTGACCAAATACAGCCTGAACGATTCCGGGATGCTGGAGTCCTATGCGACCTGGCGTGACCCGGAGAAAGCAGAGGAATCCAAGGATGGCACGTTGTGATTTCGATTGTGGGGATGGCGATCACGGCGGGGCTGGGATTCCTGATTGGCTGGCTCTACGCTATGGTCGAGCGCGCGGACTTGCGATGGCGGCTGAGAATCCTCCGAGCACAACGCGACCGCCTGCGCGAGAACTTGATTAAGGTGCGCACGCTACTCGAGGCGAAGGCCGCGGCGGCCGCTAAAGAGAAGTCATCAGTTGTCAGTCATCAGTAACTGATTACTGAAAACTGATGACTGAAAACTCGGAACGTTGAAAGGAGTTCGCGATGAGACGAAGAGGCTTTTTGACACTCGCCGGATGGCTGGCCGTGGTTCCCTTCCTGCCGGCGTATCTAGCTTGCCCGACGTGGCTGAAGTCGCTCGCGACCAAAATCAAGGACTTTGTTCCTACGGCGCTTTCGGCCTTCGCGGCGGTCCTACAGATCCTGATCGACAAAGGCATCCTGGGGAATCCCCTGGGCGGAGTGATTGAGAACATCGTGAAGCTGGTCAAAGCCGGGTTTGCCGACGTCATGGCCGGCATCGACGCCTACAAGAGCGCCGACCCGGCGAACAAAGCCACCCTGCTCGGGAAGATCGCCACCGCGCTCGCCATTATCGAGGGAAATCTACAGCAGTTTTGGAACGACTTGGTGATTCCCGACGCCGGGCTCGCCAGCCTGATCGAATCGCTGCTGGGCGTGATCCTGAGCGCCATCAATTGGTTCTTGGCTCCGAGCGGCGGCAACCTTCCCGCGCCTGCCGGCCAGCCGGCGCTCGCGCTGAAAAAGCGTATTGCCGCGGCGCCGCTCAAGCAATTGACCGTTGAAGGCCTGAAGAAGAACTTCAACGGCGTCCTGGCCGATGCCGGGATGAGTAAGTACGCGATCTGAAGGGAAGTTTTCAGTTCTCAGTTGTCAGTCGTCAGTAAGAGCGTGCGGAAAGATTCATCGCGGAAGGTGAGATTCCCATTCAGACCGGAGGATGCCCGGCCGCGCTCTTACTGATAACTGATGACTGAGGACTGAGGACTTGGAGCGATTGGAGATTTCCATGGCTTTTGGATTGCCGAAGGGCGACAAGGTTAAGGCCGCGTTCGAGAAGTACGAGCAGGCCATGTTGACCCTTGTGCGTACCGGAGATCTCGCGCAGGCGCAAGCCGAGATCGAAATCCTGAAAGCTTTCATCGAGGATTTGCGCCAGGCGTTCTAAAGAAGTTCTCAGTCGTCAGTTCTGAGCCTTCACTAAGAACTGGCTACTGAAAACTGATGACTGAAGGAGTTGAAAATGGCGAAAGTTGCGAAGAGTAAAGCCGTGACGCTCGATGTTCTTGTGGAGCGCCCGATCGAGAGCTACATCCGGGAGATTGAGGTTCTGCGGCTGCACATCAAGCGCACCAGGGCCGCCGCGATAAGAATCGAAGCGGTGGCCAGCGCGCAGATCAGGGAAGCCGTAGAGCGCATCAATAGTCAGATCGAGCACGAAAAGCAACTCCTCAAATCCGCGCTCCTGGATAAATGAGCCAGTGAATTCGGGACTGACAACTGACTACTGAGGACTCTGAACTGAATATGGCTGACCACTCCAACATGCGCCTCGGAAAGAAGCCGCGGAAGGATGATCGCCTCGGCCGCACGCTTAAATTGGCGCGGTATTTCGAGCCGGGCCTCCCCCCTCCGAAGCCCGCGGTGGACTGGCTTGCGGCCGTCAAGAGGTTCCCCATGTATGGGAACGACGTCCATGGCGACTGCGCGATCGCGGCGATTGGCCACATGATTCAGGTCTGGTCGGCGAATGTGGGCAATCCCGCGACGCCGTCTCAAGAGGAGATCCTGCGCGTCTACAGGATTTTGAGTCCGGACGACGATGGTTGTGTGCTTCTCGACGTCCTGAAATGGTGGCGGCAGAATCCGATTGCGGGCGTGCAGCTCGGCGCCTTCGTGGCCGTGAACTGGCACGACATGAACGAAGTCAAGACCGCCCTCGAACTTTTCGGCGGACTCTACGCCGGCGCGGCGTTGCCCCTGGCCGCCGAGACTCAAAACCTCTGGGCTTGGACCAGCGGGCCCGACGGCGTGCCGAATTCCTGGGGCGGGCACTGCATCAACTTCGGGCAATATGCCGGCAGTATGCTGATGCGTTGTGTGACTTGGGGCCAGATCAAAGACGTGACACTAGGCTGGATGGACGCTTATCTTGACGAGCTTTATGCCCTGATCTCGCCCGATTGGTTTGGCCCGGCGGGGACTTCGCCGGAAGGTTTTGACATGGCGACGCTGAAGGCGGACCTGAATTTGCTGACTGGGCCGGGAAATGCAGTTTATTACTAAAGCAGTTATCAGTCGTCAGTTGTCAGTAGTCAGTAAGAACTGAAAACTGATAACTGTTAACTGATGACTTCCGAAGGAGATGCTATGGACATTCAAGCGTTGCTTACGCTGTTCGGCCCGCACTGGATTCAGGCCCTGGTGGCTTTTCTCGCGCCGCTGGTCATCCAGTTTTTGAAGCGGAGCACGGCGCGCGGGCTCAGCTGGCTGGACCAGGCGAAGCCGAAGTATTGCGTGCTGACCAACTTTGCCCTGGCCTTACTCACGAACGCCGGCATCACCTTTGCTCACACGCCAGGAAGCCTGCTGATTCATTGGCCGGACCTCACTACCGCCGTGGCTGGAGCGCTCACGTTTCTCTTCACGGTGCTCGTGCAATTCCTGGCGCAGCATTTGCTCTATGGCGCTCTCTGGAAGCACGTCGTGAAAAGCCCGACGAACGAGCCAGGGCATTCCCTGGTGGTTAAAGGCACGCGGGGACTTTACAAAGTTGCGGCCGAATTTTTCAAGGCCGAGCAGAGAAAGGTGTCGCGCCCGTTCGTGGGCCCAGAGCGGAGGCAGTAAAGAAGTAGTCAGTTGTCAGTTATCAGTAATCAGTAACTGACGACTGAAAACTGAGGACTGATGACTGCAAGTCCAGCCCAAATCGACTTCATCCGTAAGCACGGGATCACGCATTGCCCGCCCGGACCGGAGATCGCGATGGTCTGGGGGACTATGCGGAAGAAGCATCAGGTGCGGGAGCTTTCCGAGCAGGATAGCATCCGGCTGCTTTGCGCCAGCCAAACTTTCCTGACGCGATGGGAAACAGCAGAGGCATCGCGGCACCGGAAGGCGGAAAAGGAAGCAATCTCGCAGATCAGAAAGTACGGGAGATCACAGGCTGACGCTCGATTGGCCCTCAGGCTTCACCGTGAGGCGCGGGCGAAGGGAAACTGATGATGGTTGATTCGGCAGCGATTCGGGATCTGCTTTTAGGATCTGGAGGCTTTATAGCGACCTCCATGACGGGGATCGGAGCCTACCGATTCTTTGCGAGTGGAGCAAAAAAGATCGCGCAGATTCCCATGGCCCTTACTTCCGGGGCGGAGGAACTCTCTAAGTTGCGCGTTGCCGTCGAGAATGACAATTCCATGAAGGCCTTGGTGATCGAGCAAGGCGCGGTGCTGAAGGACATCCGGGAGGATATCGGGAAGATGATGGGCGAGCGGCAGGAGATCGGCCGCGAGTTGCGGATCATATCAAGGAAAGTCGAAGGGCTTTCTATCTATGGCCAGGACCAAGACTAAAGCCGAAAACGAACTCGACCGGACGGAGATTCTTCGCTATCTCAAGGAGTGCGGGCTTCAGGCCGTGACCCCGAAATCCATCCTGGTCTATATGGACGACTGCCTTCGCGCCATCACGAATGAAGGTTTGGATTTCCACCTGCGCTATATGAAGGACCGAGGCTGGGTCGACATCGGCATCGAGGTAGTTCTTGGCAAGCCTGAAATCATCCGCTGGGCGCGCATCAAGGCGGACGGAGTCGATGAATTCGACCGCCGGGCGGCGCAGTTCGGTGAAGCTGGGGGGCGAGTTGCGTGAAGCATCAGGCCGGCAGGGCGGAAACCGTAAGGCTGACCCGAATCGAGAACATGCCGGAAGAGCGCCGGAAGTTCATCGAGGATTTATTGCGCCAGCGTCCGCGCCCTTCGGGGCAAAAGATTGCCGCGCTTTACAACGAGAAGTATCCGCCCAAACTGACCGGCCAGCCGGATCTGGATGCGTCCACGGTCTATTCGCATTTGAAGTTGCGGATGCAAGAGGTGCTCGACGAGATCCGCAGGCGCAAGGTGGAATATGCCGCTCAGATCGAGATGATCGGCGAGAAGGGCCTAGACGAAGCGGCCCAAGCGAATATCTGGGAAGCGCTGCAAACCATGTCGCCTGGCCAGCTCATCCTACTGCGCAGCGTCGAGACCAAGCGCAAAGAGTTGGAATTGAAGGAAAAAGCCCAGGCGACTCGCAACCAGGAACTCGAACTGAAGGTCAAGCAGTTCCAAACGCAGCAAGAACAGGGGAAGAAGGCAGTTGAGGAAGCCAGTGAAAAACTCGGAAAGGGCGAGTCCCTCACAGTTGAGGACATCAACCGCATCCGCGAGCGGACTTTCGGACTCCCGCCTGAAGCTGCCGCCGGTCATCCAGCTTAGGCCTTATCAGCAACGCTGGATTGACGATGCCTCGCGCTTCAAGTTGGCGGTAAAGTCCGCCCGCATCGGCTACAGCTACGCTACCGGCCTGGAAGCGATTTTCGATTGCCTGAAGCGCCTCACCACCTGGACGGTACTTTCCGCCTCCATGCCGCAGTCGGTGGAATTCATCGATCAATGCGAGAAAAACATCGAGGCGATCAATGCCACGGCAGAGCTCTACGACGAGCCTTTTGCCGACGAGTTGGGCAAGACCGACATCCTGGTGAAGTGCGCGCGCTTCCCGAACGGCTCGCGGATCATGGCGCTGCCGGCGAATCCCCGTACAGCGCGCGGCTATCCCGGCAACGCGGTGCTGGACGAATTCGCCCACCACGAAGGCTCCTACGGGATCTGGGCCGCCGTGTCGCGCCAGGTGGCGCTGGGACACAAGTTGCGGGTGCTCTCCACGCCCAACGGCGAACAAGGCAAGTTCTTCGATCTTGCCAAGGAATTCGGCCTAAGCGAAGGAGTGGCGCCCGCAACGAATCCCGTCAAAGTCGGCGCGTGGTCGTGCCACTGGATCGATGTGCGCACGGCGATCGCGGAAGGTTGCCCCATTGAGCTCGGCGAAATGAAGGATCTCTACAAAGGCGACGACGACACGTTCCGGCAGGAATTCTTCTGCATGTTCCTGAAGGCTACCGGGGCGTGGCTGTCGCTCGAACTGATTGCCGCGGCGGAGGATGATGCGGCGACGACCGAACTGCCGAGGTCCTTCGCTGGCGCTCAGGATGACAGTGCTCGAGGGTTCTTGTCCCTGGGCATCGACTTCGGCCGCTCGGGCGACCGCACTTGTTACTGGCTGGATGAATATGTTGGCGACATTTCCTGGACGCGTGCCGTGGGATGGATTCATAACATGCCATTCTTCGAGCCCCAGGGGAATGACCAGGTACATGCTCTGGCTCCGTTGGTAGAGCTTGCGGACCGCGTGGCGCTAGATTCCACGGGCATGGGCCTGCCGCTCTACGAATACTTCAACACCAAGTTTCCCGGCAAGGTGATGGGAGTGAATTTCGGCGGCTCCGTGCGGCGAGTCGAGCAGGGCGAAAAGGCGAGCGAACGCGGCCTGGCGTCCACGATCAAGATTAAGACCGACATGGCGGTGCGAATGAAGCGGCGGATGGAGCAGCGGAAGAACCGCATCCCGCGCAACATGGATGTCCGCCAGGAACTTCAGGCGATCAAGCGCGAGCAGACGGCTGGCGGAGCGATTACCTTCGACGCGCCGCGCATCGAAGTCGATACCCCAGGCGGCGTCGGCAAGAAGAAGGTGTACTCACACGCGGAAGCCTTTTGGGCGAAGGCTATGGCGGACCTGGCGGCGGAAGGCCCGGCGGCGAACTTTCTGGAAGACTCCTTGCTTGTCGGCAGTCCAGTGATGGACTACGCGGCGTTGGGAAGTTTTGATTTGAGGGAATTGTGAAAGAGTCTGATCTAGTTCCCGACTATTTCTTCCTCCTCTTACGGGCTGCTCTGCAGGTGAGTTTCGCATTGCGGCGGGCCGCAGCAGTCTTGGCGACAGATTTAGCTGTGCCGCCTTTGCGGCCGATTTCGCGCAGATATTCGGACGCGACGTTTTTTCTCGCCGTTGCGATGCGCATTTTGACGAGAGCCACGGCATCGTCGCACGCATCGATCATGGACGTCTGGAGCTCCATCAGCACATCGGATGCCGGATCCCTAAACTGGACACAAGGCATTGGGCCACGGGTTACAGCTCTGAACTCCGCGCCCGCTCGCTCAATAATTGCTTTGTATCGATCAGTCATTGCAGTTCTCCTTGTCGAGAGAAGCTTAAAGCCAAGCCGCTTGGCTTGTCAACCGTTATTTTTATGAACCGGTTTCAAAGAGCGTGGCAGGCATCGACATCTCGCGCGGTTACGTGCTTTGAAAGAATTTACGCGCTGCGCATGAGTCGCTTTGAATCGCAAACGCAATTCGCAGCCGCGGTTGGCGTCACGCAGCAGACCGTTTCGGATTGGGAATCGGAGACAGTGCATGCCGCGCCTTCCTGCCAGTCCTATGTGCGCTTGGGCAACATTGCGCCTTACCCCGATTGTCTTTGGTTTTGGGACCAGGCTGGATTCGACCCTGATGCGATGCTCCGTGCAGCGAGAAAGCTCCTGAAAGAGTCATGAACCGATTTCAAAGAGCGTGGCAGGCACTGACGGATGGCGCGGTTCGGGCTGCTGACCAGCAGCTTGGCATTGCCGCGCCCGAAACCTCTGTAGGTCAAGCCGGATCGCCATCACTCGAAGGGCGGCCGACCGCAGGCCAGGTCATGAAGCCCACAGAGCGTGGGCCTTCGGTAGATACCGGGCTGCTTGCGCCGCAACGGCCGGTGACGCCGCTGCCGCCCGCGGGACCTTCCACCATCGAGGCGATCGATGAGCAGGGCCGGGTGCAGATCTACGGGATCCCCGCTACGGCTTTTCCCGGAGGCTTCATTGTTTCCCACGGCGAGTTCGACCAGAAGATGTACGGCTGGCGCGGCGTGAAGGTCTACGAGCAAATGCGCCGCACCAGCGCCCAGGTCGACGCCACGCTCGAGAGCGTGATCCAGCCGATTATTTCTGCCAATTGGGACATCGTCGCGGCGGAGGAAGAAGAGCAGCAGACAGAGGGAGACACACACCCGGTTTCGAGCACGGGCGCGGGCAAGGCGACCGAGACCAAGAAGAAGCAAATTGCCCTGGCGGCCAAGGAAAACCTGCTGCACAACCTCGAATGGCAGGACGCGCGCGGCAACTGGCACTCGCAGGATTTCAAGACGGAAGTGCTGCGCACGGCTCTGCTCGAAATCGCTACGGGATGTTCGGCGTTCGAGGAAGTTTACGCGGTAGACGGCGGCGCGCTACGTTTGGCTCGCCTGGTCGATTTGCCTCCCGTGACCTTTTACCAGTGGGACACCGACCAGGACGGCCGCACGCTGCGCAACCTAATTCAATACGGCTGGCGGCGCAATCGCTACGAGCGGGTTGACGTGCCAGCGGAAAAAATCTGCACCTTTACTTATCGCATGGAGGGAGCGGACTTCTGGGGCCGGCCGATGACTCGCTCGGCCTACGAGCATTGGTACATTGTCGAGGGCCTCTACCGCATCGATGCCATTGCCGGCGAGCGCAACGGTATGGGGATTCCCTGCGTGACTTCGGGGCCCAATCCCAGCGCCGAAGACAAAGCAGCGGCGCGGGAATTTGTGACGGCGCTCGCCGCGCATGAAAAAACCGGCATGGTGCTGCCCAATGGCTGGACGTTCGAGCTGGTAGGCGTGAAGGGCACGACGCACGATCTCTACGAGTCCATCAATCATCACAACCAGCAAATTTCGCGTTGCGCGCTGAATACTTTCATGGACATGGGCCGAGGCGGGAGAAGCGGTTCGAGCGGCAACCGCAGCCTGGGCGAATCAGCACAGCAGTTCTTCTGGCTCTGTCTACAGAACGAAGCCGACTCGATCGCCTCGCGCATCAGCAACAAAACCCTGCGCCGCTGGACTTATTACAACTACGGGCCCGGCGCGCCGGTGCCGCAACTGCGCGCCGCTAACGTGGTGGCGCGCTCGTTTGAGAAAGTTTCCGCGATGCTCTCCCAGCTTGCCGCGGGCGGCCTGGTGGTGAGCGATCAGGATATGCGCGACGAGATTCGCACCCAGCTTGGGATGCCGCAGGAAAGCCGCGTGGGGCTCGTAGCCGTCAAGGGAGAGACGATTGATCTGGGGAGTGGAGTCGAAATCTCCGGGAGAAGCCCTGGGCAGATTGACACGGGACCGGGAAGCCAGGGACAGCAGCAAAACGGGAGTCAGGAGTCAGGAGCCAGGAGTCAGAATAAACCTGCCGCGCCAGCGGAGCCACAAAAGCCGCAGCCAGTTCCCGGCGTGAAGCCCGGCAGGCCGATACAGGCGAGCGATGGCGCGCGGTTCGCTGGACGCTTGCGGGCCACAGTTTCGCCCTATTGGCACCAGCCCGTGGCCGAGACGGAGACCCACGTCGATTGGGGCGCCCACCACCGCAACATGACTACGGGTGAGGCGGCGGTGCGCGAGGCTTTGGAGACCGCCAAAATTGGCGTGATCCAGCGCGTGGCGGGGCAATTCTCGAAGCAACTCGCGGAAGGCAAAAAGCCCAGCGAGATTGTGCTACCGCATGATGAGGAATTGCAAGCAGCAGTAGAGGGTTCTCTCCGGCCCGTCTATTCATCGGCCCGAAGGCATGTCCAGAGTGAAGTAAAACGTCTGCGCGCCAAGCGGCCCGGCAGCCCTTACGTCGCCGCCGTGGTGCCTGCCCTGTTGGCCGAAATCCCTGCTGTGACTCCCGAGCCTCTGCGCCTGATTGCTGAGGCTACGGTGCAGAAGATCCAGGGCCGGTACGCGCAGTCCGCCACCAATCAGGCTGCGGACCTAGGCGGCAAGATCCCGAGCCAAGAGAAAATGGCCGCCAATCTGAATGGCCTCTCGGACGGTTTCCTGGACGACTTTGCAGGCCAGGCGGCGCGCCAGGCGGCGCACGCCGGACGCTGGGACGAGTTCAAGGAAATCGATGACGAGCTGCAGGGCAAGGAAGGACATTACGAGCGCAGCGAGCTGCTCGACCAGAATACTTGCGGGACGTGCCTCGGCGGCGACGGCAAGACTTGGGATTCGCTCCACGAAGTGGACTGGAAGCCTGGAGACGATTGCAAAGGCGGAGATAATTGCCGCGGAACGCTGGTTGCGGTGTTTTGAAAGGAAGTCATCAGTCATCAGTCATCAGTCTTCAGTTAAGGCCTTTACTGATAACTGAGAACTGATAACTGAAAACTCTATGCTACGCTTCACCCTCAAAGTCGTCAACGCGAAGGATCTCGATATCGCCTTCACGGGCCTGGTCGCGCAGATCAAGGACTGGACGCCGCTTTGGCCGAAGGTCATCAATCAGATTTGCAAGGCGGAAGCGCGGGCGTTCTCGACGGAGGGCCAATTAACTGCCCATGGCCAGTGGGCGCCTCTCACAAAAGAATACGCCGAGCGCAAGGGGAAAAAATATGGCTCGCGGTTAATTGAAAACGCTTCTGGGCGCTTGCGGGCAGCGTTGACCGGCCACACGGCTGATACTATAGAGGAAAGCGCCCCATTGCGAATGCGCTGGGGAACATCACTCCCGTATGCCTATTGGCAGCAAACAGGCTTTCATATTTCCCATGGTGGCCGCTACGGAAAACTTGGATCTCACATCAATCGGATGTTTGGTGTAAAGGCTCGCGAAAAAGGCGCGGACTGGGAGGAAACGGTCCCCGCACGGCGGGTGATCGATTTTACTGAAGAGGATCGGCAAATCATTCAGCGCCAGATGCAGCGCGAGGCGCTGAATTTTGCCCGCCGGTTGGGATTCAAGATCGCAAGCGAGGCTGGATTCCGCGACGTAACCGTCAGCGAAGCCCGGCAAATGGGCGTAACGGCGCTGGCGGGCGGACCGGGGTACGAATGGGTGGGAGCAGTCTAAAAGGAGCACTTCTTATGAAACGCGATTGGGCCTTAAAGCACGCCTGGATTCTTGCATTCTTGATCGCGGCGCTGATCGCCGTGTCGGGCCACTTCGACCCATCGCCTCCGGCAACCGTCGAGGCGGCGTCACAAGCTATTCCCTGGGCCGGATACATCTGGGACACGCCGACAATCACAATCGCAAATGGAACGGCTACGACCACGGCAACGCCCAGCGCGGGTGTCTACCGCGCGCAGATAGTTTGGAAATTCGGCACCGTCTCGGGTTCCTACGGCACCTGCACGGTGCAGGCTTTGACCAGTTATGATGGCACGAACTTTGAAGCGCTAGGGTCAGCGGCTTCGATCACTGTGGCGACCGGGGAATACAACGTTTGGGACATTTACGGC
>Ga0116104_1000614_pt1 | contig 22466 bp, 18 predicted proteins | sample June2015DPH_4_15_FD_89715 | JGI IMG/M metagenome (GOLD analysis project Ga0116104, IMG submission 89715) | Peatland microbial communities from SPRUCE experiment site at the Marcell Experimental Forest, Minnesota, USA - June2015DPH_4_150 | ecosystem: Environmental > Terrestrial > Soil > Wetlands...
GCCAGGGATGACGACAGGACAACCCCGTTAAGGGCTCCAGAAGCCTTTGGCATGCAACGGGTTTGCTGACCATGTGGGATGACGATCTTCCGGAGCGCGGGAGAAACCCGTAGACGAAGAAAACGGCGGAAGTCGAGGGTTCAAAATGGCGGGAACGCCATGGCAATCCCTTCGGCCCCACCACGTATGCGCAGCGGGTCTTAGCTACAAGCATGGTCACAGATTGGCAGTGGAATGTAGCCACCAAACCGAAGTGATACTCGTCCTGTGAGAGTGAACCCTGACATCACAAGTAGGATTAGACAAGACGATCACGATGAGCGACTCGAAGGCGACGAATTAGGGTGCACGTTTCAGTCGTCAAGTCGTTTCCTTCGAATATGCAAACTCAATCGGCCAAGCCGAGTTGCGTGCAGTGTGCACGAATGCCCCCTCCTATTTTGGCTTGAGGAGGAGGCAAGAGATTTCGCTTCGTATGACTGCGGGTAGCCTCTTCGCTGCCCTCATCGGCTCGTACCTAATCGATTAAGAAGACCAAAAGGAAACTGACCTAGCGAAAGGGCAGGCCGGGAAGCGATGGGCAAGAAATATCTTGAAGGAAGATCATCGTGATCTTCGATCGCCATGAATTTGAGCATGACTCAGAGGCAATGCGTCGATGAGAGTGAAAGCTAGATTCTTTGGGCCTCTCGCTGCGAAATCAGGCGAAGAAGTAGAGGTGGAGCTTCCCGAAAACGTCAGACTCGCTGATGCTGTTGAGTCTATCTTCAAGCGACTCGGACTAGGTCAACTGAACCTGGAACAAGGTGACGCCCTTCGCGGATTCGTGGCAGTTCTAATCAATGGGAAGGCATTCGATCGAGATGCCCCTGTCAAGGATGGGGATGAAATCTCTTTCTATCCTCCAGTTGCGGGAGGTTGCCTTAGGTAGCGTTCTAGAGACCTCGAGAGGGCTCCTCGACCTATGAAATTCTCAAGGAAATTGTGGCCAAGGATCCGAAGAGATGCCGCAGACCTTGTAGGCTTTGCACACTAGAGGCGAATGTTCAAGTAAGACCTCTTAGGCAAACAGGGTCAAAATCGAAATCGATTTTGAACGATGTGTGTGACAGTCATGTCCAAGTCCACGCCAATATGGGTTGCGCGAGATTATGCGAACTGCAGCGGGTGTCGAAGGTGCGAAGTTGCCTGCTCTCTGAAGCATGAGGGCAGGATCTGGCCAGAAGCTTCCAGGGTACGAGTCTTCATGCTAGTGCCCTCACTGGAGATACCTCACCTCTGCTCCCAATGCGATGACGCTCCCTGCGTCGCAAGTTGTCCGTTCAAGGCGCTCAGCATAAGTGAGACAACGGGAGCGATACTCGTCGACAAGAGCAAGTGTACCTCTTGCGGCGCATGCATCCAAGCATGCCCGGGACGAGTCCCCGTCATGCATCCCAAGGATGGTTATGCTCTGATCTGTGACCTCTGCGAAGGGGACCCGGAATGTGCAAAGGCTTGTGAAGAAGGCCGGTATCATGCGTTATGGACGGTGAAGAAGCCTGCCTCTCCCTCCTACAAGCTTTATGCGAAGACACCTGACAAGGTGACGAAGGAGCTTGCTTACCGCTTCTATGGAGACATCGCGAAGGAGTTGCTTTAGATGGCGAATGGATACGCGGGAAAGTTTCTAGACGTAGACTTGACGTCAGAGACGACAAGAGAGTTAGTCTTCGAAGAGCAGGTTCTCAAGAAGTACATTGGCGGCAGAGCCCTTGCGGCAAGAGTGCTCTGGGACAGATTGGGCGAGCGCTGGGATTCGGTTGATCCGTTCGGTCCGGAGAATATTCTGCTTGTTTTGACAGGTCCTTTGACCGGCTACTATCCGGGAATGAGAATCTGCGTATCAGGAAAGTCCCCTTGCACAAATGGCATTGTGGGATCCACCGTGGCCGGAGAATTCCCACTGCAGCTCAAGTGCGCTGGCTACGACGGATTGATATTCTCTGGGAAAGCGAAACAACCCGTTTACCTGAGCATAACTGATGACAAAGTCGAGTTCAGAAAGGCAAAGCACCTCTGGGGCAGAGACGGAAAGCAGACAGTGAGGATGCTCAACGACGAAGTCATAGAAGGGTTAGAGAAGACCTACAAGCGGAAGAGGATGTGGAGAGACCCCGGAATCCTATACATAGGACCAGCCGGAGAAAGAAAGACGCGTGTAGCAGCAGTAATATCAAAGTGGACTCACGGCGCAGGTTACGGCGGGTACGGCGGCGTCATGGGGTCTAAGAACCTCAAGGCGATCGTGGCCGTGGGCACGGGGCCAGTACCTGACCCTGCCAACATGGAAGAAACCCTGCGATATGCCAAGGCAATCACGGCCGATTGCCTGGGCAATGATCTAATGCGAAGATGGGGCACCGGAGCCCTCGGATATGAGGCTGGTGCAGGTACCAGTTCAGAACCGATCAGGAATTGGCAGGAGGAATGGCATGATGCGAGATCTTTCGGAGTCGACGAGTTCGAGCGGAGGGTCTGGCTCAAGCGGTATTGGGGCGACTATGGATGTCCAACAACATGTCTCAAGATTGGAGCCGTATTGAGAGGCCCGTTAAAGGGCGCGATAACGGACAATCCTGACTATGAGATTCAAGCGTACATGGGTACCAATCTTGGTATCTTCGAACCGGAGGCAAACGTGTATGTTGCTTCGATAGGTGATGATTTGGGATTCTGCGGCATCCAAGGTGGTAACATTCTAGGATTCGCTGGTGAACTGTACCAAAGACGAGTACTGACAAAGAAAGATCTCGGGTTTGAACTAAGATGGGGTGACGCGAAGGCGTTCGGAAGACTGGCTCACATGATTGCAGAACGAAAAGGGATAGGCGATGTCCTAGCAGAGGGATCCTACAGGGCAGCGTTGAAGATTAGCAAGATGAAGAAGAAGGACGCACTTCCGTACGCCATTCACGAGAAGGGAATGGCTATCGGGGCCCATGGGACGAGAAGTGGCCTAGACTTTCCACCGCGGATCGCTTACGCAGCCTCAACTCAAGGGGGCGATCATACATCCGTGGCTGGATTACCGCCCCGCGTCCAGCCCGGCGAACTCCATTGGGGCTTCGCTGACTCGGCGGTCGTCTGTGCCTTCAACGTTTACGACGCCAACCCTGATCCGATGTGGGGAATGCTAAGAGCTACGACGGGATGGAATATCACCGCGGACGACTGGTACAACGAGCTAGGACCCAGAATGCTAGCAATCCAGAGAACTGCGCTGCTGGTCGGCGGACCCGACTTGAAATGGGATCCAGACGTAGACGATGAGAACCCGCCGCGGTTCTACGAGCCTCTCCCATCTGGACCCGCAAAAGGCAAGACCACCGATAGGGAACGATTCCGAGAAGAGAAGAAGAAATATTATAATAGCCTCGGATGGGATGAGCGAGGAATACCGACACCGGAAACACTCAAGCGCTTAGGCATCGATGATCTCGACAACGCGCTCCGGAACATCAGAAGGTAGAGAACAATATCGCAGGACACGCCGATCGCTCTCCAGTTTCGGCCCAGCAACCAGTAGTGCCGTAGCCGACAATTGAGTGTCTGCACCCTCTGCAAATTCTCACGCTTCGTGCCTCTTTATGTCCTGACGCGCTTTTCGGATGCAGCGCTACTTTGCGACGACCACCCTGACCGGGTTTCCGATCTTTTTCTCGAGAATATCAAACCCAGAGTTCACTTCATCTAGGGATACTCTGTGAGTGACCGACGTCGAAAGGTCCAGCTTGCCCGAGCTGACGAGCTGAATTAATTCAGCTAGTTCGAATTCTAGATGGTCATTCACGCCAATGATATCCATCTCTTTGCCGATGATCGTCTTGTAGGGGGAGATCCTCATTTCCTTCTGACCTATGCCGACCAGCACCATCCTTCCGCCTTTCCCGACACAATCGATCGCTTTTTCGATCGTTCCAACACCTACCAAGTCTACCACAACATCGGCCAGCCTGCCATCCGTAATCGCCTTCATCCTCTCAGCAGGGTCCTCAGTAGCCGCGTTCACAACTTCGTCGGCTCCCATCTTCCTGGCTAGCCTTAGTTTCTCGTCCGAGACATCCACAGCGATGACCTTTGCGGCCTGCAAGATCTTTGCGAGCTTTAGAACGTGGACTCCGAGGCCTCCGATGCCGTTGACCATGACAACATCTCCGGCGCCTACTCGTCCCCTTCTCAAGGCATGGTAAGCCGTTGAAACTGCACAGCCTAGTATGCTCCCTTGATCAAACGGGACGGAGTTAGGCAACTTCAAGACGCTTCGAGCTGGAACGCTGATGCATTCGGCGAATCCTCCATCGGTAGTCATGCCTATCATCTGATACTCTACGCAGAAGTTCTCCCTGTTAGTCTGACAGAATACGCATTTCCCGCAGCTCTTTATGTAATGCACGCAGACTCTGTCGCCTTTCCGCATTCCTTTGACTCGCTTTCCTGTCTCAGCTATCACTCCGGCGATCTCGTGCCCCATAATAATAGGCAGTTTCGGAATTGGTGTCACACCATTGCGGTAGTTCAGGTCTGAGTGGCATATCCCGCTCGCCTTGATATCCACAAGGATATCATCGGGTCCAACTTTGGGCACCTCGACACTATCGATGCTCAGCTTCTCTCCTACTCTATGCAGCCTTGCTGCCTTCATCATTTCTGTCATCTACAGCCCCCAGATCGCGAACGGTCCCTCTTCCGCTTTTGATGATGGCGTCTGCGTGTCCCAGCTTCCTTTCGGCAGGCGCCAAACGGCCCGCAATGAACGAGGCCATCGGCTTCTTGAACATGCCGCTCTTCACGCATTCACGCGATCGACCCATGCCCCATGACTACGCTCGAGCCACCTCAGACTGCTGAGAAGAGGCTGTAGATCTTATCAGGGGGGGCTCCACCACCTTGTCCCTATGAAATTTGCTTTCTAGAGGTTCAAGGAATACGCGGACTATGAAGACGCAACTAGTCATGAAATGACAGAGATCGCGAGAGCATCCTCACTAGCAGTTCCGCTGATCTACCCGCACTCTGAAGTTCAGAAATCGCAGTCATCTCGTCTAGGCCGTGTAGAACAGATGAACTCTATTCCCTGCCTTGTCTGGTTGCTTTAGGAATACTGCTTTCACGCCTTTCTTGATCTTCGGCTCCTCGAGTTCGATACCGCGTTCCGTAAGGTACCTGCAGGCCTCTTCGAAATTCGAGACTCTAATGGCCACGTGGCAAGGTGTCTGGGTGGGTTCTTTCGTGACTTCTATTCGTCCTGTCCCTGGTCCTGAGAGGAAGAAGGAGGAGGTCCCCTCATTCTTCTTGAAGCCAAAATGGTTCGCATACCAGTCTGCGATTTCAGCAGCCGTCGCAGTCCTTGTCGCGTAGAGCCCCACGTGCTCCACACCTAGGAAAAGCGGCTGTCCTCTTGCCTTCTTGACCCACCAGATACACTCCTCGACCTTTCTTTGGATCGCTTCAAAGTCCTTTGCCGCGACGTGCTCCTTGGTGATGAGTTTCGAACCCATGCCGACGGCAGCGGTTCCCGCCTTCATCCAAGACGAGATGCTTTCCCACGTTGCGTCAACTCCTCCTGTCGGCATTATCTTGACCCACGGACAAGGTCCGAGTAGGTTCTTCACGAAACTTGGACCTCCTACCTCGGCTCCTGGGAAGACCTTGACGATATCGGCACCCAGCTCATCGGCTAATGAGACCTCCGACGCGCTGCCACAGCCCGGAGAGTAAGCAACCTTTCGCCGGTTGCATACCTTCGCAACTTCAGGGTTCAGGACTGGTCCGACAACGAAATTTGCTCCGCTGTTGATGTAAAGGGCCGCGGTTCCTGGATCAAGGACAGTTCCGACGCCTAGCGCTACGTCAGGCAGAGCCTCGGCGCACCACTTCGCGAGTTCGGTGAAAACTTGGTACGCGAAATCTCCTCGATTGGTGAATTCTACTACTTTTGCCCCGCCGTTCGCGCAGGCTTCAACGATTTTCTTGGCGGTCTCCAAGTCTTTCTCATAGAAGACTGGAACAATCCCAATGTCCAATATCTTGCCAACAACTTCGTGCTTCAGAAATCTTGCCATATGTATTACCTCCAGGATTACCTCTACCGGGACACGCGCCCCGACACGACACCGCTCATTATGCCTTCAACCTCAGAGACAGTAACCATATTCATGTCGCCTGGAATCGTATGCTTCAAGCACCCTGCTGCAACGGCAAAGTCAAGTGCTTTCTGAGCATCTTCTCCGTACTTGAGAAGACCGTATATTAGGCCCCCTGCAAAGGCGTCTCCACCGCCTACTCGATCAACGATGTGCGTTATGTCGTAGACCTGTGCGGTGTAGAACGCTTTGTCATAGAGGACTCCTGACCAAGTGTTGTGGCTTGCGCTCACGCTTCCTCGTACGGTTATGGCAACTTTCTCAAGATTCGGAAACTGTGCCTTTAGCTTCTCTGCGACTACTCTGTAATCATTCGGGTCCACCCTGCCCGCTACGGCGTCTGCGCCTGGGGCCTGTACTCCAAAGACCTTCTCAGCGTCTTCCTCGTTTCCGATGGCAATGTCAGCGCACTCCACGAGGTCTGTCATAACCTCCCGGGCGGGCTTTCCCCATTTCCACAACTTGGCCCGGTAATTCAAGTCTACTGAGACGGTTAACCCCATCTTCTCGGCGGTCCTAGCCGCTTCGAGAGCTGCCTCTGCGCAGCCTTTGCTTATTGCTGGAGTGATGCCCGTGACGTGGAACCATGAAGCACCGTTGAAGGCTGTCTTCCAGTCGATCATCCCGGGCTCGACTGTCGCGATCGATGAACCGGAACGATCATAGACCACTTTGCTGCCTCTCTGAACCGCACCATTTTCGAGAAAGTAGATACCGATACGTTCTCCCCCCCGAACGATCTTCGTCGTACCAACTCCGAATTGCCGAAGATAATTCACACAAGCATCTCCGAGATCGTTTTGCGGGACCCGTGTGACGAAATCCACCGGAATACCGAAATTGGCCAACGTCACGGCAACATTCGCTTCCCCTCCCCCAAATGTCACATCGAACGATCGCGCCTGAGCAAATCTCTGGAAGCCCGGAGGAGACAGCCGCATCATTATTTCTCCGAAAGTGACGACTCTACTCATGCTTGAGTACACCTTGGCCACAGCCCAATCACGAACCAAGAAAAGAATGTTACGATGTATGCCGCAAGAGTAGATGTTCGCACTTGCGAAAATATGCTTTAACAACGAGCGGCGATTGAATGTGTGCCATCTCGTATGGCCACAACCGCTGGCAAGGTAGCGCCTGCTTTCCCTCGGGAACTTCTTCTTTTGTGGATGGGCAAACTGGCGTCCTTGTTTTTACGATCGACACAACGGATTTTGCCACCGCTCTTCGGCATTTCCCCAGATGTCTACTTCAGAAAATGTGCCAAATGCCATGGGATGATACAATATCAGGAGCGGTCGGCGCACATGGTTGGTCCTAGGGGATTCAGAATGCGTCGTGGAGTTTACCTAGAGGCGAGCGTATTTCTTAATAACTTCAGCCATTTTGTTCCCTCTTCTGAGTTCAACCACTTCAACCTTCTCGGTCTTATCGATTTCTTGTGCCAGTTTCAATGATTCTGCTAACTTCTGCTTGGGGATGACAACGACCCCGTCGGCGTCCGCGACAACAATGTCGCCGGGAGCAACGGTGAGGCCGCCGCATTCTATTGGGACGTTTATGGCGGAGACTTTCGTTCGGCCGACGGAAGTTGATGGGGCCACACTTCTAGCATAGATGGGGAACTTCATCTTCTCAGCTTCAACAAGGTCTCTGGATCCACCGTCCAGGACTGCAGCTTGGATTCCTTTGACCTTGGCAGCTTGGCTCATCAGACCTCCCCATAAACCGATGTCTCGCGCGTCAATTCCTTGTACACTTCTCACAATGATACCTCCTTCGGGCGCTGAATCAATCGCTTCCATAGCCAATAGCGGTATGACTCTCTCCGTGGCTGGAATGTCCTTGATTGTGATAGCTGGGCCCGCAACCCTGGCATATCTCCCCATGGGTCTGATTTCATAAGACATGAATCCCCTGATTCCTAGCCGATCAAGAGCATCAGAAAGTGAAGCGGTCGGTATCGACAGGAATGGTTTCGTAGACTCGTGAATAATTCTTTTCGTCATGCCTCAACGCCGCATCGATTTATCCCCTAATTCGCTCGCCTATTCTGTATAATACTATCCATACTCTGCAAATCAAATCCAGAGCGCCTTACCGTTACCGCACAACTCCTCATTCAACCTCATCGTAGAGCTGCGACCGAACAAACATTGTGACCAAACAAGATCGAAGGATACCTACGTAACTACAAGGTTCAGGGGATCACGCCCGTTAGCCACAGAACGATCCATCGAATCCGCGTCGAGGCTGGACTGAATAATCAAGTCTCCGAACCGAGAAAGGTCTGGGGTAGACGTAGATTCGAGCGTCCCACGAAGCACGAATGCCTAGCTTGTACAGAAATTGTCTTTAGGCTTCCCAAGCGGTCGGCGGTCTCTCGATCGGGCAGAGAGATCATTCGAGTAACTGATGAACGAGGAGAACAACCCTAAGGTCTGAGAAGAATTTTGATGTGCTTTTCTTTCCCATCAGTAAGTATGTCAACTGCCTTGCGCACTTCTCCTAATGGGAACGTGTGTGTTATGAACGGCTTCAGTTGCACGCGACCGTTGGCAGCAAGATCCAAGCTTTTCTTGAAATCTAGCCCGCTATAGGAGTAGCTGCCTCTGATTGTTAGTTCACCTGGAACGACTTTGATAATGTCAATCTGAATGATCGGTTCAAACAACCCGGCTATAGTGACCTCGCCGCCTCTCTTTACCGCGGCTAGCGCCTGGCGGACCGTATCCTGGATACCAACAGCTTCAATGACCACATCGATTCCTTTGCCCCCCGTGAGTTCATTGATCCTATCGATCAGATTCTCTCTCCTTGTATCGATCGTTTCGTCAGCGCCTAGTCTCTTTGCGAGTTCCAACTTGTAGTCGATTAGATCGCTGACAAAGACTCTTCCACCAACTCTAAGTCTCGCAACCTGCAGTACCATCAAGCCGATTGTACCTGCACCTATAACCAAGACATTGTCGCTAACATTGGTTGGCGTGATGCTAACTGAACGCATGCCAACGGCAAGCGGTTCTATGAGAGCCGCCTCATCGAATGAAACATTGTCTGGAAGCTTGTAGCATTTTCGTGCTGGCACAGCCACATATTCTGCAAATGCCCCTGGAGTATGCAGGCCTATCACCTTGACTTTCGTACAGATGCTTGTCTTTCCGATGCTACACGGTTCGCATACACCGCATGATATTATCGGTTCGACAACAATCCTGTCCCCGTTTTGAAACTCGCTCACCTCGCTTCCAATGTCAGCGATGACACCCGCAAACTCGTGACCCATAATTAGCGGGGGAACTCTCCTCTTGGATTTGCCTTCAAATGCGTGCGCGTCTGAACCACATATGCCAACGGACTTCACCTTTATCAGAACTTCATATTTGTTCAATCTCGGTTCCGGGACATCCTCGATTCTTACGTCCTTTCCACCATACCAAACCGCTGCCTTCATCATCCTCACTTTCTGAGAATCGAAGCGTCGTGAGTCTCTCAACCCTTTAAGCTCTTCGTGCTGACCTGCTCATCGAATCTCGACCGGTCTCGCCCTCGTAGGAGACCCCTGTTTTCTTCGTTATGTGTGTGGAGAGACGAAGGAGAAGACTCTTGAATAGAAGGAACCGAGTAAATGTCAAGGCAAGAGACCTTGACGCCTCGGGAAAGAATAGCTGCGGTTTTTCGCGGGGAGGCACCCGACAGGATAGTGTGGCAACCTAGGATTTTCTTCTGGTACGAAGTGAACAGGGCCGCAGGCACTCTGCCTAGACTGTATGAGCACGCGAGCATCATGGATCTATTTGACGACCTTTCAGCCTCGCCGCGCTCGTATCACTTCTTCAACAGCTGTGTTAGATCTGTGTGGCGAGGAGACGTTGATGTGAAAGTTACTGATGATGCCCAATATGTGAAGACAACTTATACTACCCCTAAGGGGAAGTTGAGTCAGGTAGAAGGGAAGACTTCTCATGGTCAGGCCAAAATCGCGGTCGAGTACGCTGTCAAGAGTGTCCATGATTTCGAGATATTGACCTATGTGCTCGAGCACGAAGACTTCCTCTTCGACCAAGAAGAGTACAGTCGCATTGCAGAGGTGCTAGGCGAGAGAACAGTCTCTTCGGTGAACGTGCCGTGGTTGCCTTTGCAGAGGCTGACAGTTGAATACATGGGTCTTCAGAACACTATCCTCGCCCTCTGGAAACACAGGTCTGATGTAGAATCATTACTATCCGCTATGGAAGAGAACAATGATCGAAGGTTCAACCTGCTGAGAAGAACGCCGGTCGAAATCATCAATTTCGGTGACAATATCGATCAGGACCTTATCTCTCCGTCGATGTTCGAGAGGTACGCGCTTCCATATTATCGCAGTCGGACCACGGAATTCCACGAAGCGGGAAAGATCTGTACATCTCACTGGGATGGTAAGTTTCATTCGTTGCTTCCCTTTGTCAGACGAACCGGACTCGATGCCCTTGAGTGTGTGGCTCCGAGACCTATGGGAGACGTTGACTTGCAGGAATTGCATTGCGCACTCGGGGACATGGTACTGATGGATGGAATTCCTGCAACCTATTTTCTCCCTTATGTATCTCCGGATTCGCTGAAGGACTATGCGATCAAAGTGCTGGGTACTTTCTCTCCGCGCCTCATTCTGGGGATAGGCGACATGTTGCCTGCAGATGGCGAGATAGAGCGGGTAAGAATGATCTCGAACATCGTGCAGGACTATGTGGTCTAGTAACCACATAATGCTCTCAGTCATTACGGCAATAGGCGCGGCTGCGCTGAGTGGAGGGCGGATAGCGAATCCACTCCTTTTCGTGGTTGCAATTATCGTAAGAGTCTTCCCTTTCTCCGCACTTGGAATGTTGTTTGCAGCAGTCCGCTGAAAACTCGCCTTCGATGTTCACATCTGATCGAGCGGGTAGATAGGACGTCTCACCCTACGATAAGTGAAGCGGGACACATTAGGGCTCGTTATTCCGGGGGTATCTACCTCCAGTATCAGCTTCGCGAATTTCTCGTAGTCATGCCTGAAAGCGTGAGCTGACTTCACAGCCACAATCTTCTTCTTAGAAGGATTGACTCCTACGCTGAGGAATGGTGCAACCTCGGCCTGATTGACCATATGCTGCGTCAAGATGAGATCTGTTGATCCGATTCCAATGACTGCCGTTGTTCCCATACTCGTAATCGTCCTCTGACGAGGGTCCGCGTATGTTCCATCGGAGAGCAGCTTCACTCGTCCTTTTACTTCGACTGGTCGCCCGTGAAGATCATCAGTCTTGGCGCCAACAGTCAAGTTGATCTCGTGACCTACGCCTGCCCTGGAAGCTTCGCCCACGGCCTGGGGGTCGCGTATGATTAGCGTCGCATCCGGCCAGTTGGCGTTCTTCAACTCGCTAAGAATATACGTTGCATCAGACGGACCGCCACCCGCTGCGTTGTCGCCTTCATCAGCTAGGATCACAGGACCCGCGCTGGCCGCAAGAGCTTCTTTCATGGCTGCTTCTACAGAGACCAGGACTCGATCTGGGAGGAACTCCTCTCTGAGGCTCCAAGCGAGTTTCTCCAGCTCCAATGCCTTTTCTTCGGCCAGTTGTTGATCGTTGTTTGTCGTGACGACTATTCCCATCCCAGCCCTAGGGACGTCGGCATGCCCGAAGCCTCCGGTCACCGTCACGTTGACGACTTGCTCCTCCCGCTCCATTCTGCGCGCTAGGCTCACCAGTCTATATAGAGGGGGCTTGACCATCGCCAGCGGTTGGTCGACCACCGTCATGAGTCCGCTCCCAATGAGGATCGGTGGCTTCCTAAGCGCCATGGTGGGCTTCACACGGCCTTCCAATATGCGGCTGATGACCTCCCCGCCTTCCAAACCGCGTTCGAACTCGTCAACGTGTGGCGAAGTCTTGTACCCGATTATCGCGTCCGAGTACTCCAACCAAGATTGAGAGATGTTCGCGTGTAAGTCGTGAACCAACACTATCGGGATTCTGTCTCCGACCGCTTGCCTAGTTTTTCTCAGGATCTCTGACTCTGGGTCGCCGTATCTTTCGGTTACCATCGCGCCATGAAGGTTCAACAGAACGCCGTCGGCGCGCGCTGACGCGATCGCCTCAAGGAGCTCCTTCTCCAAGTAGTCGAACGCTTCTTGGCTAACGGTGCCCGTGTCCAGGCCCGCTTGCGCGTAGAAGGTTGGCACAGGCTCGAAGCCGAATTGTGACGCTGAAGCAATAAAGCCTCCCAACACGGTTCTAGTGTTTTCGAAGTGCGTCAGAATCTCCCTACCCGAGGCGGTTAACCCAAATCCTATCCTGAAGGCGCCAAGCTCTGTCGGTCTGACATTGAAGGTGTTGGTCTCATGGAAGAGACCGCCAATAGCAACTTTCATCATACTTCGCTACTCGTTGATCCAAAACATGCATCTAAGATGATCGTATAAGATGATGAGGTTGCTTCGTCCTTCCTTCATATCTCTCCCAGTGCAACATCTCCGCAACTGATCACCTAATCGATAGATTCAGCACGTTGCCAACAGAAGGAGTAACAAGAACGGGGCCGAGTGAGCAGCAGATCTTCGCTTGTGGAAGACAAAGAGGATTCTCACCTTCAACATCCGCGCTGACATGTCGTTGCCCGCTGTAAAGTCCAATACCTGCCCACGTACGACAAGTGTTAAATAGAAAATGAACAGATACTCGGCCCGCTATTGGATTGTGAATCTCATGGCCAAGTCCGAAGAAAGTAATATCTCCAGACGTAAGTATCTCCAAATCGCGGGAGCAGGCGTTGCCGGCCTGGTCGTCGGTGGAGCGTTGGGATACGTCGCAAATCCGGGGGTAACCGCACCGCCTACAACGGTTACTAACACTGTGACTGAGACCGTCACGGGTACGGTCACGGCACCACCTACAACTGTAGCGATGACCATCCCACCAAAACCGGACAAAATAAGGATTGTCACTGAAGAAGATGCCTTGTACACGAAGATGTATGCTCCTAGATTCAAACAACTATACGGAATCGACCTTGAATTTGCTACTGGTGAATACTCCAATGTCTTTGAGAAGGAAACGGCGGACTTCATGGCAGGCGGAGGTAGTTATGATGTAGTTGATCTTATGTTCGGCGATATGCTCGGTTGGGCCAAGAAGGGCTACATAACTTCGCTGGATCCATTCATGGCCGCTAGTGGTCATAGTTGGGATGAGATAGCGGGCGGCGAAGCATACAAATCGATCAGCCAATATAACGGTACAACATACTGTTTTCCCTCGTTCATCAGCCCAGTGGGTATCTGGGTGTATAGAACAGATGTTTACAACGCACTTGGATTAACACCTCCAAAGACGATGCAGGACGTACTCACCCTTGCCAAGGCGACTACAAAGAAGGATGCATCTGGGAAAGTCTCAATGTGGGGAGAGTGTGAAGACTGGAATGATGATAACCTAGCTAATGACTGGTGGTACATAGTTAAGGCTCACGGAGGCAGAATTTACGACGAGAACGGCTACCCGGTTTACAACGATGACAAGGGTCAGATGGCGTTACAATGGATGAAAGATTTTTATGATTCAGGAACCTTGGACCCGGATACTCTAAATATTGACAGCACAGGCACAGAGGCAAGCAATTTCAGGATGGGGCTTTGCGCTAGTCATATGGATTCTCCTTGGACGTATACCTACTACAATGATCCGAAAGAATCGCAGGTCATAGGTAAGTTTGCATGGGCTAAAATGCCGGCCAACCCTCCCCTAGAGACTGCTTGTGCCGACTTCAGTATGGCATGGGGTCTCGCCTCGAAAGGAAATACTTATTGGGGTTGGAAGTTTTTGGAAATGGTTACCTTCGACTACGACTTGAATCTGGCACGAGGAGGCTACCCTCCCGACCCTGACTATGGGTCGTCAGGACCAGCATTAAAGGCCGTTTATAGCGACCCGAAGCTACTCAATGCAAACCCCTTCCTCTCAGAGGTTCTAGAAAGTATTTCGTATACGCCTGGATTTATAGCGCCTTATACTGAACATGACATAGAGATATACAAGACCGTCTACAATGTTTACCTCAAGCAAGCTATTAGAGGAGAAACGAGCGTCAAAGACGCGCTAGATGCTGCTGTACAAAAGCATAAAGGTATTTTGGGGCTAGCCTGAAGCCCCAACTTTCCCTACTTTCCTGGGCAGGTGCGCTGAGCTGAGGAGGAGCGGGCGTTCTGCTCTTTCGCAGAAACAATACGGCTATCTTCTGTTATTTCCAACTCTTGCATTCATGGTTGGCCTTTTAGCGTTTCCGATATGCATGTCACTTTTCTACAGTTTCTTTAGTATCTCGTTCGGCAAGACCATAACCTACACATGGCAAGGTCTTACGAATTGGGCTACGATCTTTAACGACCCTGAGATACCTGCCATACTAAGGCAGACGGCGTATTACATGACGGCAACGTTAAGCCTAGCGATCTTGGGGTCCCTGGGCGTAGCGGTAATACTAAATCTCAAATTTTACGGGAGACGAGTAATGAGTGCCCTCCTTCTAGTTCCATGGGCGATACCTTCCGTTGCTGTCGCGCAGATGTGGATGTGGATGTTCAACGCGAAATTCGGTATAGTTAACACGGTGCTAACGAGTCTGGGGTTCACCAACTTCCTTTACACGAACTGGCTCGATCCAGCTCATGCCATGATTACACTTGTCTTGGCTCAGGTCTGGAAGGAAATTCCACTTCCAGCGCTAATAATCCTGGCAGCTCTCCAAACAGTCGAAAAAGAACAGTTAGAATCCGCAATGATCGATGGAGCTAATGCGATACAACGTTTCATATCTGTGAGTCTGCCTTCGATAAGGACAACTCTCGCTTTTGTAATAGTCATTTTGACTCTGGAGTCGTTTAAGATCTTTGATATGGTTTACGTTCTGACCCACGGCTATTTCGGAACGATGGTTCTTTACTTTTACGTATATGACCAAGGCTTTACATTCTCTCATGCGGGCTATGCGTCTGCTCTTGCGTGGATATTATGGGCAATGATCGCAGTGCTAAGCGTGGCATATGCTAGGCTCTTGGCGCCTAGCTTTCGAAGATGATAAACCCGATGTGAAAGGGGGATTTCAATTATGCCCAAAAGATTCGGTTGGGTAAGCACCTTAATCACGTACTTGGTGGTCGCGATCGTAGCCCTCTATGCTCTCTTCCCATTTGCTTGGACGCTTCTGTCAAGTGTACTTTCAGAGTTCGAGTTGATGAATTTCAGCAGCGGCACTGCTCTACCAACTACGGTCAGTTTTTATAACTATGTGCGAGCTTTTGGTGATGCTGATTTCCTGCACGCACTAAGGGACACATCTACCTATTCCGTGGTTGCGGCATGTCTCGCATTAGTATTTGGTTCCCTCTCGGGCTACAGCTTTGCCAAGTTCCGGTATCCAAAGAAGGGGCTGATTTTCTTTGTCATGATGGTCCTGCAAACGACCCCTTCTCTCGCGGTCGTAATTCCGATATACATCATGCTCAGAAGCACGGCTCTGTTTGACACAATTCCAGGATTAGTACTAACCTACCTTCCGTTCGATGCGCCCGTAGTTGGCTGGCTAATGATGGGGTTCTTCCAAAATATGCCAGACGACTTACTAGACGCTGCGGCCGTTGATGGCTGTTCAAGGCTGGAAGTTTTCTATAGAATAGTAATCCCTCTAGTGGCCCCCGGACTGGTTGCAGCCTTTCTTTGGATGTTCTTGTCGACTTGGGGAGAATTTATGCATGCGGTAATATTCACTTCATCTAATGTTCGTCCGCTCACAGTCATCATATCTTTTGCCATGGGAAGGATGAGGGCAGAGTATGGATACATGATGACTCAAGCCGCTATCGGCGCAATTATACCGATAAGCCTCGCGTTAATCTTTCAGAGGTACATAGTAAGAGGTCTATTGGAAGGTGCAGTGAAGGGATAGCTGATCGCGTAGAGTGTGCCCAACATTGTCCATCCTGGAGATCCCTTTTCGCAGATCGAGGGTCTGATGGCGCTCGCAATCTCGAGTTAGAGTTAAAAGCATTTTCACGATCATCTAAGAGAGAAACATAGGCGCTTAGATAGAGAGCGGTGGCTTTTAGAGTAGAGTGCAATCACTCATACCGAGTGATGGGTTAAGATGAAAATGTCAATGGTTAAAGAGAAAATCTCCGTGGAGGAGATGGCGAGCAGATTCAAAAAAGTGGCGTCTGCTTCAATCTACGATGTCCTGGACAAAATGGGTTTGGGGAATCAGTGCCTTTCCCTCAACATCAAGCCTCTGCGCAACGATATGCGAGTCTCAGGTCAAGCCTTTACTGTGCACGGACTGAGAGCTATAGAGACTGATGAGGAGTGGCAAAAAATGAAACCAAAATTCAAGGACTGGGGCATGTTCAAAGCCATGCATCCTCATTGCATCGTAGTAGTGAACGCGGAGAAAGAGAGACATTGCGGCCACTGGGGCGAGATGATGAGTTACACAGCAAAGCAGTACGGAGCCACCGGTATCGTCATCGACGGTGGGATAAGGGATGGGTTAGGACTACTCGCGATCCCTGATTGGCCCGTCTTTGTTCGTTACACCAGCCCTGTTGAGTCGGCCAAGCGATGGCGCCCTCAAGATTTTCAGATGCCAATATTCATGAGCGGCACCCTCTCCAGCCAGGTCAAAGTCAGTCCTGGCGACTGGGTTGTCGGAGACATGGACGGAGTGCTCATAGTACCCCAAGAGATCGCCATGGAAGTGCTCCTTAGGGTCGAGGAAGTTGAGGATCGTGAAGACAAATCTCGCCGGGCCCTCGCGTCTGGCATGCCCATTAGAGAGGTGTACGAGAAGTACGGTCGTCTCTGAGCCTAAAGCAGTGAAGCCAGGGGGCCCTCCCAAGCTCTGCATTCATGCCTGTACCTTAGGATCCTAGCGCGAAGTCTGGGTAGCCGAAGCTTTTCACCAATTCGCCCGCTATTTCAGTAGTGAAGGTCCGAAAAGTTATAGCTGAACCCTGACTCTACGCTGCTCATGGGCAATAGGCTTCCGCTAATCAAAGTGAGCGGTTCAAATTACGAGATGGGTTTTCAGCACGGGAAAGATTGCGGTGACAAGATTCGGAAGGTTATCGAGACTCGCCTCTGGATGATAAACCTCACCAGAAAACTGACATTAGAACAGGCTTCATTTGAAGCGGGCCTCTACATGCCTTGCATCCGGAGTTCCGCCCCACATCTCGTCACTGAAATGCAAGGAATCGCCGACGGCGCAGACGTTCCGCTCTCTCACGTGCTATTTCTCAACGTTGCAACCGAGCTGACCCGCTTTGACAGCGGCTGCTCGACCTTCGCGATCTCCGGCAAAGGTACCAAGTCTGGCCAGATTATCTCCGGACAGAACTGGGACACGTACGCCCCTGGCATAGAGCAACTCTTCATAATGCTTCACACAGCGCCAATCGGGCGACCCGAGGCCCTGATGTTCACCTATGCTGGTGTGGTCGGCTATATGGGAATAAACTCGTCAGGAGTAAGCCACTTCGCGAACCTACTTGTGTCTCCGGACAACCGGCTGGGGGTCACCCATTATTTTCTTTTCAGAGAGTTTCTGGAACTGCAAAACGTCGACGAATGCGTACAGCTTGTATCGCGAACAGAAGTGGCCTCTTCAGAAAACAACGTTTTGACAGATGGGCAAGGGAGGATATTAGACATGGAGCTCACGCCCAGACAATACGCCTTGCTTGAAGGCGATCAGGACTTCATCGTTCACACAAATCACTTCACTTCGCCCAAGCTGAGACACCTGGAGAGATTCCTACCTATTATGCCCGATTCACCTAGGAGGCTAGAGAGGGTACGCTACCTGATGGAGAAGGATTTCGGCAAGATCGACATCCGAACAATCAAAACGATGCTTCGTGATCACGATGGCTACCCTAGCAGTATCTGCCGTCATCTCGTGCAAGAGGCCCCTCTGGCCGGCATGTTCAAGACGAGCGCTTCACTGATAGCCGAACCGGAGAACCGTACGATGCATGTAGCCCTTGGAAATCCCTGTGAAAATGAATACTACACCTATCAACTCTGACCAAGTTATTAGAGATCCTGGTGACAGTGATTCTATTTCGCACCACGTCATGACAAGAGCGTTCAGATCCTAATGTTCCGTCGGCCTGAGATGAGCAGGGTCAACTTGAAGGTACCCGTTAAGAACCCAGACGCCCATGCATATGAGGAGACGGCCGCCCATCAATCAGCAAGGCATCTTCGGAAGTCACACAGAAGCTCAGAAAGCTGCCAGAACTATACGATGCGCTGTGTATTCCAGATCGACATTATCTTGAACCACGAGGCCAAGAACTATGAGGAAGTTATGAGAACGACTGTTGGCAGAACGCCCCAAACAGGTCTTGGGAGTCAGGGGCGCCAGCCATTGATACGATTGACCAGACTTCATGCTCGCACAATCAAACCGCGATTTCAACGAAGTTCCGTCTAGAGTTTGAAATTCTAATTCGACTGATTGGGGATCTCGGAAAGCAAAAATAGGAAATGAGTCCTGTTGGTCTCGGTGTGTTTGTCTTGAACGGGGCAAGAAAAGTGTACTGGCATGAGCATTCTCAAAGAGAACTGGCGGAGATTATTCCCAAGTTGGACGCGGTCATTGTGCCAACTGGTTCGACGGAGATACACGGGCCTCATCTGGGAGTTGGCAACGATATCGTCTCTGCGAGCCGTGTCTGTGAGGAGACGGCGAAGATGATGTATCCGAGGGTTCTTGTCGTTAGGGCTGTTTGGGTGGGTCATGCTCCTCACAACATGTGTGCGCGGTTTCCTGGGACAATAACCCTAACCCCGGAGACGTACATGAGGGTCCTCTATGAGGTCGCCGACTCTCTAACCAAGCATGGTGTTAAGCGGATCGTCTTCGTAAACGGACACGGAGGAAACGTCGCACCGAATATTTTGGCCTGCGCTAAGATAAGGGAAGAACTTCACAGCGAGCATGGTGTTGAGATCGAGGTAGGAGCCCTCTCATATTGGGATGTCATCCCCACTCAGGTCTGGGACGAGGTGTTGGAGGTTGGTGAGAAAAAGGCAGATCCGATAGGTCACGGTGGCGAGGCTGAGACGAGCATCTTGATGGCTATCGCTCCGCAAATGGTGAGAACCGACTACATGAAGCCGCCTGATCCTAGGCCCCATGGATTCCCTCACGACATGATGTCGAGGCTGTGGAGAGCTTGGTATCAAGATGAATACAACCCTGATGGCAACAGCGATGATCCGCGTTTCGCGAGCGCAAGAAAAGGGGAGAAGCTGCTCGATGCGGCAGTCAAAGGAACGGTTGCGGCTCTGGAGGAGTTAATCAAGTACAAGCCGGTACAAGGCCATCAGTATCCGACAAATGAGAAGAGGACAAGTTCGGGCTTCTAGCATCTCGTGGGACGCCCGCACAAAATGATTGAGTGTAAATCTGTGTGTGAAACCTGCCATTAATCACTCGAAAGGAACAGTCGCCCGACATAGCGTCGAGCGTCCGTCAGACTCATCCGCGAAAACTTGCGACACAACAGCATTCATGTTTCGACGGCGATGATGTTGACCTGGGGAAATCACTGGGTTAACGCGAAAGCTTAAAAAGAAAAGCGCCTACAGGCAGCCCGACTATCAAATCGGAAACTGAAATGGAGTATTGGTAGGTCTCATGAAAATCGTAGACGTCAAAGCAACAAATTTGGCTCCGTTACGTGACTCTACCGACCCTACGTACGGGAAGAACAACACGATCGTACAAGTCTGCACCGACGAGGGGATAGAGGGCATAGGTCAAATCGATTCATCCCCGGCGGCTAAGTTCATCGTTGAGGAGCACCTGAAGCCCCTCCTTTTGGGGGAAGACCCTCTTGAGGTTGAGAGGCTTTGGACGATGATGTACCGTAAGAATGACTGGGCCTTTGGGTTCAGGGGATTGGGGATCCACTCGATGGCAGGGGTAGACATTGCGCTTTGGGATGTAGCTGGGAAAAAACTAGGAGTCCCTGTCTGGAAGCTCCTCGGTGGCCGCTACCGGGACAAAGTCATCCCTTACGCCAGCGCAGCCTTTAAGGGGAACCTTGAGAAGCTGGCCAAAGAAGCTTCATTCTATGCCAGCCAAGGGTTCAAAGCTGTAAAGTTTGGTTGGCAGCCCTTCGCGCGTGAGAGCCTAGAAAAGGACATTGAAATGGTTAAGACTATCAGAGACGCTGTAGGGGACGACGTGAAGCTTATCGTGGACGCCGGCAGACCATGGGAATGGAATGCCTCTAGAGCGATCACGACGATCAAGAGGATTGAAAAGTACGACATTTTCTTCCTCGAGGAACCACTTCCACCAGACGACATCGACGGTTACGTCCAGATATCGGCGGCGGTGGATACGCCCGTATCAGGAGGGGAGACTCTGAGCACCATCCAAGAGTTTAAACAGTTAATCTTGAGGAGGGCCACGGACATTCTTCAACCCGATCCTTGCCGGGTCGGTTTGACTCAGTGGAAAAGGATTGCCGCCATGGCTGCGGAATCAAACATATTCTGCATCGGTCACGATTGGAGCACAGGGATCAACATCGCCGCCCAAATCCAGCTAGTTGCATCCATACCAAATGGGCTCTATGTCGAATACTATCGACCCACCACCCACGAACACACCGAAGGTAGTGGATGGGCGGGAGATGTCGCCTTCGACACCGCGTTAATGGATGAGCTATTGACAGAACCCTTCGAGCTAAAGGATGGATACTTCGACGTCCCAAGTAAGCCCGGGCTGGGCATAAGCCTTAATGAGAAAACCTTGGCCAAGTATGGGAGGTAATAGCGGCAACCAGGCCTATACGAGTCTGTCCGACTCTTTCATCAGATGCTCGTGGGTGAAGACACTCTTACGGCACATGTCACATCTAGTCGGTCGGTCAGTGTTGGAATCGTCGCCTCTTGGCTCCTTGTATCGGAATGTTATTTCAGTTTGGCCTACGACGATATGCCTCGCTTGGGGGTCTACTTGAGATGATCCATTTGGCCGTTTCTCCTGCTCACATTACACATACTCGATTTCCTGTTGTTGGCCTCCGACTTGTCACGTTTCGTCACAGGTGTGGCGCCTAAGGTAAATGGCGGAGCATTCTTGTACCAGAGATTCTAGCTCTTCTCTGATCACGGCTTCAATCGTTTGATCGCACCCTTGGCAGCGTCCATGAGTAGGTCAATATCGGTCGAGTACGTGAGCATGCGCATCCCTCTATCTCTCCAATATTCGAGCATCTCAAGACTCCTCAAATGCGCTCCAGATGCTATGCCGCGTTTTTCGCATGCTTCGACGACCTTCCCAATGTGCTCAATCATAATTGGATGGTCGAGCTGGCCTGGAACGCCGAGGGATATCGAAAGGTCGGTGGGACCGATAACTGCTGCATCCACTCCTTCTAACGATATTAGTTGATCTATACTGTCAATCGCTTTTTTGCTCTCGATCTGCAAGATGATCATTGTATCGTCGTTTAGTTTCTCTATCCATTCCTTGACGGTCCCGCTTTCGAAGTCGGTTATTATTGACCTCAATCCGTAACCTCTCTTTCCCTTGGGTGGATATTTGGTAGCAGCGATTACTCTTTTCACCTGTTCTTCGGTTTCCACCCGCGGAGCCATTATGCCATGTGCGCCGGCGTCTAGTGTACGGGCTATCAAGAAGTATTCTGGATCCGATACGCGGACATAGCAGCTCAGCTCTGCGCTTCTGCCCGCCCTAATCATATCGTTGACCATCTGGAGGTCGTAGGAACTATGCTCAGTATCCAAGAAAACGAAGTCCAGCCCAGCTGCTGCGATGGCTCTGAGAATCTCCGGCGATCGAACCTCAGTAAGCATAGTTCCGACGACGGTCTTACCAGCCCTCAAGGCTTCCTTGGCCCTATTGGCTTTCGTCTACTAAACGCTCCCGAGTCTCCAACATGTGTATGACATACGCAGCGGTCATCCTGTTTGCCTTTTCAGGAGTTCTCGGTTGGCGAGGTTCAATGGTTCCTTGCCCTCGAGAACCCTGATAACGTCCTCCGCAGCTGTCAATGCCATCTTCGTACGCGTCTCCACAGTCGCAGACCCTATGTGTGGCGTAAGGATCACATTATCAAGTTCAAGCAGAGGCTCGTCGCGGGGGATCGGCTCAACCTCATAGACATCAAGGGCAGCTCCAGCTATCCGCCTTTCTTTGAGCGCCTCCCAAAGCGCCACCTGA
>Ga0116104_1000625_pt1 | contig 22146 bp, 22 predicted proteins | sample June2015DPH_4_15_FD_89715 | JGI IMG/M metagenome (GOLD analysis project Ga0116104, IMG submission 89715) | Peatland microbial communities from SPRUCE experiment site at the Marcell Experimental Forest, Minnesota, USA - June2015DPH_4_150 | ecosystem: Environmental > Terrestrial > Soil > Wetlands...
CCCCGGCATTCCCAGATGGTGAAGAGGATGTGAACCGTACCAGATGGGCTCCGCGACGGTGCACCCTGTAGCTTGAGCCACCTGTTCTGCCATCCGTGTAACCAAGAAAGTGTCTTCACCTGAGCAGGCATGCGGACCATGGTTTTCGGTGCTTCCAACCGGCAGAATTATGACATCGTTCTTTTGGAGTCTGTCAGCTATTTCCTTACCGGTCATAGTCTGGTAGTAGATCCCGGATGGCATATCCATGTGACCAGTCTTTGCGGGAAACACCCACTTGCCCATACAGCACCTCTCTATTCTAGGATTTCGAGACAGTGTAAACCATCTCAGGGCCCATGTCAAGTACAATTTAAATAAAGTCAGTTTTATTTAACCTTAAATGGCACAGTCCGTGCCCCGTCATTGACATTGTCTTAAGTAAAACCTAATAACCCACTGCCTTTGGCGGCGGTCATGTCCTGACGACTATGCCGTAAGGCCGATCGCGAATAAAATAAAGGCACGAACGAAATGGAAAACGCAATCGCCCGCGGTCTACCAATGCAGCTACCACATAGTCTGGTGTCCCAAATATCGATTTCGCATACTTGAAGGTGTAGTCGGAAAGTATGTGGAAGCACGTATGAGGGCTATTTGCGAGTGAAAGGATCGTGAGATAGAAGAAATGAAGGTGCTGAAAGACCATGTGCATCTGGTGTTAAGCGTTCCGCCAAGAGTTGTTAAGCGTTCCGCCAAGAGTATCGATATCGGAACTGATGGGATTTTTGAAAGACAATACAGCAATAGGAGTGTTCAAACCTACAAGAACTTGGCGGAAACTATACTGCGGAAATCATTTCTGGAGGCGCGGCTACTGCGTAACGACGATAGGGTTGGATGAAGAGAAGATACGGCGCTTCGTGCGCTATCAGGAAGAAAACTAGCGGCTCGAAGAGAAAGAGCACAAAAAACAGGCTTCTTTTAGAGGCCAGGGCCAAAGCCACCGCCTCTCGCGGTGAATTATTTAGTGTAGGACACCTCTAAAAACTTATGATTGATAAAGAAGTATAGCTTTCTATGCGTCTCCGATGAGTTTTGCAGTGTGTTTTCCAGGAGATTTTGGCTCCGCTTCTTTAATCGGGGTCCCCATTCGGCCTACTTATCGGCCGCTTCCTTGCTAGCATACTACATCATCTGAAGCTGAATGAAGCGCATTATGTTGTGCGTCAAACTTATCTTGCCAACCGTAGCCCGAGCTCGCACAATACCAATAGAACGAATGCACAAACCGTTCATGCTGTTGGTAATATGTCCGAACACGTGTTCAACCCGCGCACAAATGCTGGACTCCTTACGATTGGATTGCATTTGACGCATCGTCAACGGTAAATACCTGTATCCGTTTTCATGAATACGATTTTGGATATTCCTTCTTTCCAGTATCTTCTTCATACGCGGACCCACATAGGCGCTATCGGCATACACCTCTTGAGAGTCGTGTACGCTTGAATCCGTCACGGTGTAAGCGGCAATAAGTATGCCGCCTTGTCGATTTTTACATGATCTTTGTAGCCGAAGAAGGTGTGCTCGTTCTCCTTGGTCCATCGCGCATCAGCATCCTTTTAGCTCATTTTGGCAAGGTTCGCTGAGGTGGACCCCAAAGTCAGGACAACGTCCTGAGAGTCTTTTGTTTGATCAAGCGGCGTTTTCAGACCGCCTTTCCGCTTACGCCATATCGGGAGTCCGCCCTCCAAAGGATTGGTGAGGGCAGCATGCATTGTAACGCTCAATATAGCTGCCTATCTCTCGGCGAGCCTCGATCAAGTCAATATAGTCTTTAAGATAGACCTCTTCGTACTTCAGACTGCGCCAGAATCGGTCTACAGCTGCGTTGTCCAACGCCCGGCGCCTGCCGTCAATGTTAATGCGTACACCGGCGGCCATCAGAGGATCGACAAAAACCGGGCAGGTAAATGGGCTCCCTGGTCTGTGTTGAATATCTGCAGATCTCCGCAACACTCGCGAGCACCTTCTGGGGCATGGGTAACGAAGTACTGATCAATCGTAATGGACAATTCCCAGGAAAGCACTTTCATGGCGGACGCCCTCCTCTGGAAGGAAAGAGCTACTTCCATGGGTTGCACCGCTCTCGCGGTACTTCAGTCGGGCGTTCTGCAGAATTGTTGGGTACACGCAAGAAGCATGTGTTAAGTCGAGATAAATTAAAATCAAATTTTGCTTGACAATGCTCTCGTAGTGGTTCATACTAATTCAATCTTCGTGACTAGGCAAAGAAAATTTGATAATGGGCAGTCCCGCCCGAGAGACCGCTTCACTCATTCTTGCAGTATCTAATGCCGGTCGAGTGTGAGCAGTATTCAGGCCCCAAAGGCGGCATGATGAGTTCAGAGAGGAGGGATCAGGAAAAGGTCACGCGTAAAAGCTGGTAGGCACTTTTCGAAAGGGATTGGTACTCGGGCATACTCCATGCAACGGGTGTCAATGGGCGTGACATAGGGAAGATTGGTCTGGATCGCAAAAAGGCATGCCGCGGTGAACTGTCGATAGTCTGGAGCCGGGTTTATACGCCTGACGACATCGATATGGCCTTGGAGCTTCCTGCCCGGGACACGATCCAAGCGGGGAGTTGATTCGCAAATTTGACCTTGAACAAGCGGAAGACGTGAATAAGCAGTTGATCTCCGGCAAATCAGACATTATGAGACCGCTCCCAATGGTAAAGTGATTACTTGAACAGGCTGAAGAGTTAGAGGTTGAAACATGATTACAACCGAAGAAAAGGATAAACTGCAGAGCATTGCCACCGAAGCGAGGAAACTTACAATCGACGCCATCGGCCGAGTCGGGATCGGCCACATCGGCGGTTCCTTGTCCATGATTGATATCCTAACCCTCCTTTATTTTCGGCACATGTATATCGATCCCGAACAACCTGCAATGAAGGATCGGGACATATTCATTCTGTCTAAAGGACACTCAGGCCCGGGCTTGTATGCAGTTTTGACGCTGCGTGGATATTTTCCAAAAGAATGGCTTCAAACTCTGAATCAGGGAGGCACGAATCTTCCGAGCCACTGCGACATGAATCGCACACCAGGCATTGACATGACCACCGGGTCTTTAGGCCAGGGCCTCTCCGCTGCGGTCGGCATGGCGCTGGCGAACAGGATGGACAATATAGCCCGTAAGGTATATCTCCTTCTCGGCGACGGCGAAAACCATGAAGGACAGGTTTGGGAAGCCGCCATGTGCGCCTCTCATTATAGGCTGAATAATATCATAGCTTTCGTCGACTTCAATAAAATGACGGTAGACGGTTACATTCATGAAATCATGAATATCGACGACCTGTCCTCCAAATGGAACGCCTTCGGATGGTTTGTTCTTAGGGTCAATGGGCATGATTTCGATGAGATGGACGCAGCCCTTGAGCGAGCAAAAAAAGAAATGTATCGCCCTTCGGTGATAATACTCGATACGAAAAAGGCAAAAGGAGCGTTTTTCGCAGAAGGGAAGGTAGGCAGTCATAACATGGCGTTCGATTATGAAACAGCTAAACGGGCGATTGATCGGCTGAATAACAAAGGCTGAAAAGTCAAAAGATGGCCCTGAAATCCATGAGAGATACCTACTGCGACACACTGCTCGAACTGGCGGAAAAGAATGATGCAATTGTCGTTCTGAATGCGGACCTTTCGAGCGCGGTCGGAACAAAACGGTTTGAACAGCGGTTTCCCGACCGAGCTTTCAATGTGGGTGTCGCCGAGGCAAACATGATCGGTGTCGCTGCCGGACTTTCTGCTAGAGGGAAAATACCCTTTGCGTCGACATTTGCGGTATTCGCGTCTCGTCGAACCTTTGACCAGTTCTTCATCTCCGGAAATTATGCCCGCTTGAATATCAAGCTTGTCGGAAGCGATCCAGGTATTGCCGCCGGGTACAACGGCGGAACCCATATGGCCTTCGAAGATATCGGGATGATGCGTTCAGTCCCGGGCATAGTGGTATTCGAACCCTGCGATAATGTATCCCTGAAAGCCCTAGTACGGCAAAGCGCGGCGCGCAAAGGGTGTACCTACATGCGACTTCACCGGAAAGATGGAAATATCATATACGGTGAACATGAGGAATTTCAGCTCGGGAAGGGCAAAATTCTTCGCTGGGGCGGGGATGTCACCATTTTTGCGTCGGGGTTCATCATGGTTCTTCAGGCCCTGAAGGCAGCGGAAATGCTGGAAAAGAGCAGAGTTTCGGCTACGGTTATCGACATGCATACAATAAAACCTATTGACAAGGAACTCATTCTGTCCCAAGTGGAGGCAACAAACGCCGTCGTCACTTGCGAAAATCACCAAATTAGTGGTGGCCTCGGATCCGCAGTATCGGAAGTGCTTGCCGAAGCGGGCACAGGGAAGCTAAAGCGGATAGGCATCCAGGACGAATTCGGCGAAGTCGGAAATGATGCTTACCTGATGAATCGGTTTGGCTTTACCGCAGAAAAAATCTGCGGGGAAATAGTGGAGTTCTTGAAGGGTAGATAGAAGTAGTAAATCTGCTCCAATCGTTCACTAAGTTTGCATGATCAATTTTCCAGGAGGAGACATACGGCCATGATGACAGCAAAAGAATACAGAGAAAGCCTTAAGGTACGGAATCCTTTACGGGTCTTCATGAATGGAACGCTTGTGGAGGATCCCACAGAACATCCCATTGTCGCCGCGTCGATAAATTCCATAGCACTGACCTATGAGTTGGCGGAAGATCCCAAATACAGAGATACGATGACCGCGAAGAGTGCGCTGACGGGGAAGACAATCAACCGTTTCTGCCATCTGCATCAAAGCCCTGAGGAGCTGTACCGCAAGTGTGGGATGCAACGCCTTCTGGGGCAGAAATGCGGGACTTGTTTCCAGCGTTGCGTAGGGATGGATTCATTCAACTCGGTTTTCCTAATCACCTATGAGATAGACAAGAGCTACGGGACTGACTACCACAGCCGGTTTATTAATTATCTGAAGATTGCCGAGGAGCGCGACTGGGTTGTGGACGGTTGCATGACCGATCCCAAACAGGACCGTTCGCTTCGGCCTTCCAAGGCACCGGACGGCTATGTACGAGTGGTAGAGCGCAAGTCAGACGGTGTGGTCATACGCGGCGCGAAGATGCACCAGACGGGTGCGATCAACTCGCACGAGATCCTGGTCATGCCGACTGTTGCGATGAAGCAAGACGAGAAGGAGTTCGCAATCTGCTGCGCAGTTCCTGCGTACGCCCCGGGAATCACTTATATCTACGGCCGCCAATCATGCGACACTCGACTCATGGAGGATTCCTCTGGGGAGTGCCAGGACATCGGCAGCGCCTACGGCGGCCAGGAATGCATAATCGTCTTCGACGACGTATACGTACCTAGCGAGCGGGTGTTCATGGACGGAGAATACGATTTTTCCGGCCGCTTGGTTGAGACTTTCGCGGGTTATCATCGATCCAGCTACGCCTGCAAGACCGGCGTCGGAGACGTGGCGATCGGAGCCGCCGCCCTGATCGCCGAATACAACGGCGTAGCAGGCGCGAGCCACGTGCGAGATAAGATCGTGGAGATGATCCATCTGAACGAGACGATCTGGTCGAGCTGCGTTGCCTGCTGCTACAAGGGGAGCCGCACGCCTGCGGGCAACTATTTGATCGACATGCTCCTCGCCAATGTCACAAAACAGAATGTCACCCGTTTCCCTTATGAGATCGCCCGATTGTTGCAGGACATCGCGGGGGGGCTGATGGTCACTATGCCGGGCGCGAAAGAGTTCGACAACCCAGAGACGCGCGGGTACATCGAGCTGTACCTCGCCGGCGCCGGGCAGGGCACCGCGCGCAATCGCTTCAAGCTGCTGCGCTTGATCGAGAACCTCACGATGGGGCGGGCTGCAGTCGGGTATCTAACCGAGTCAATGCACGGCGCGGGGTCGCCGCAGGCGCAGCGAATCATGATCGCCCGACTGGCGGAATTGGACAAGAAGAAGGAGATGGCCAGGCGCATCGCGCGAATTGAGGATTGACCCATGGAAGCATGGAAGAGCGCCTTCCGCGTACGGTGCGTGAGTCCTGCCCGTGCTATAGAGGCCGTACAGTCCGGGAACCGTGTCGTGCTTGGTCACGCCGCCGGCGAGCCCCGGGATCTGGTGCGGGAGCTGGTCCGGCAGGCGGACCGTCTCCGTGGGGTGGAGATCGTTCACATGGTGCCACTCTACTCCTGCGAATACGTGAGGCCGGAGTACAAAGAGATCTTCACCCATAATGCGCTGTTCGTCGGTGCTGACAGCAGGGACGCGATCAATGACAGGCGCGCCGACTACACACCATGCTTTTTCTCGGAAATCCCGCGGCTCTTTCGTGAAGGGATACTGCCCGTCGACGTCGCTCTAATCCAGCTCTCGCCGCCCGACGAGCATGGGTACATGAGCTTCGGCGTCTCGGTTGATTACACAATGCAGGCAGCCCGTTCGGCACGGCTAACAATTGCCGAAGTAAACAGCCAGATGCCTCGCACCCACGGCTCGTTCATACACGTCTCCGAGGTGGACTTTCTGGTAGAGGCAGATTACCCGCTTCCCGAGATCCCATCGCCGCCGATCAGCGAGGTGGAAGAGCGCATCGGTTCCAACATCGCCTCCCTTGTTCCGGACGGTTCAAATCTCCAGCTTGGCATCGGGGCGATCCCCGATGCGGTCCTGAAGTTCCTGGGGGACAAGAAGGACCTCGGCATCCATACGGAGATGTTCTCGGACGGCGTCGTGCAGCTGTGCGAGCAAGGAGTTGTAACCAATCGCTTCAACAACCTCAGCCCCGGCAAGCTCACTGCGTCTTTCCTGATGGGCACGCGGCGTCTCTACGACTTCGTAAACGACAACCCGGGAGTCGACATGAGACCGGTGGATTACACGAATAACGTGATGGTCGCCGGGAGGCTGGAGAAGCTCATCTCGATCAACTCTGCATTGGAGGTCGATCTGAAGGGGCAGGTCTGCTCAGAGATGATCGGCCCGAAGCAGTTTTCCGCGGTGGGCGGACAGGTCGACTTCGTGCGCGCGGCCAGCGCCTCCCCGGGAGGCAAGTCGATCATCGCCTTTCCCTCCACTGGGAGGAATGGTGCAGTCTCCCGAATCGTGGCCATCCTCAGCCCCGGTGCCTGCGTCACGACTTCCCGAAACGACGTGCACTTCGTTATTACAGAGTACGGGGTCGCAGACCTACGGGGTAAAACTGTACGTCAACGTGCCGAAGAGCTCATTAGCATTGCCCACCCTGATTTTCGGAGAATGCTCAAGTCGCAGGCCATGTAGCCGCAATTCTGCCGGCGCCAAAATAGGAGGCCTAAGTGTCATATATTCAGTTCGAGGAGAAGAATGGAATCGGAATAGTGCAATTCGATCGACCAGAAGCCATGAATGCGCTCTCCTCAGAGGGGATACGGGAGGCCCTTCGTTTTTTCGAGGGGCTTGGGGATCCGGAGTTGACCGCTATCCTGCTTACTGGGTCCGGAAAGGCCTTCATTTCGGGTGCAGATGTACGGGAAATAGCCGTGATGGAGCCCAGGGAAGCCTCCCGTTTCAGCGATCTTGGCAATCGACTCATGTCAGCGATAGAGGCCTGCCCAGTGCCCGTAATAGCCGCTGTCAACGGCTACGCGATTGGAGGAGGGCTGGAGGTCGCCCTTGCCACCGACTTCATCTACGCCTCTGCCAACGCGAAAATGGGATTGCCGGAAGTCACGCTGGGGATAATGCCAGGTTTCGGCGGGGTGCGCCGCCTCTGCGCTCGAATCGGGACGGCGCGGGCCAAGGAGCTAGTGTATACCGGTCGCTTAGTAACGGCCCAAGAGGCCCTCGACCTTGGGATCGTAAACCGGGTGGTCCTCTCAGGCGAATTGATGGTGCAGTCAATGCAAACAGCCGCCCTAATCGGCGAAGCTGGCCCGCGCGCGATCCGGGCGGCGAAGCGGCATGCCAACGCGTGCATGTTGGTGGAAGCCGCCCAGGGCGCTGCCAAAGAGGCCGAGAGTTTCGGCGGACTGTTTGGGGATGACGAGTCGCGGGAGGGGCTGCTTGCGTTTCTCGAGAAGCGCAAGCCCGCATGGGCAAAAGAGGGAGGTCAAACATGAGCGCTGTCTACATCGTTGATGCTGCGAGGACTGCGATCGGCTCGTTCGGCGGATCCCTCGCGTTGATTCCTCCTCAAAAGCTCGCCGTGCCATTGATCTCCGTCTGCCTTGCGCGCAGCGGGCTGAGTCCTCAGGACGTCGACGAGGTCAACCTGGGCTGTGTGTTACAGGCTGGGCACGGCCAGAACGTCGCCCGCCAGGTCGCCTATGAAGCGGGAATTCCGGTCGAGCGGACGGCGATGACCATCAACATGGTCTGCGGTTCCGGGCTTCGTAGCGTCATCGACAGCGCAAGGGCCATCGCCCTTGGAGAGACAAGTCTTGTCGTCGCCGGCGGTACAGAAAGTATGTCGCTTGCGTCCTACCTCCTGCCGAAAGCGAGGAGCGGTTATCAGATGGGCAATGGCGAGCTCGTCGATTCAATGGTTTACGACGGGCTGTGGGATGTGTTCAACCGCTATCTCATGGGCGTGACTGCAGAGAATCTAGCTAATAAATACAGCATCTCGCGGCAGGAGCAGGATACCTTCGCAGCTGAATCACAGAATAAGGCGGAGAGGGCCATCAAGGAGGGACGATTTGCCGACGAGATCGTGGCGCTGCGCGTCCCGCAACGAAGAGGCGATCCATTGGAATTCAAAAAGGACGAGTTTCCTCGTTTTGGGACTACTGTGGAAACGCTGGCCAAGCTCAAACCGGCGTTTCAACCAGACGGGTCCGTCACCGCAGGTAACGCGTCGGGAGTCAACGACGGGGCCGCCTGCGTTCTCTTGGCTAGTGAAGAGTTTGTGGCAAGGAAGAACCTTAAGCCACTTGCCCGAATAGTCTCATATGCGTACCAAGGAATCGACCCGGCGATCATGGGCATAGGTCCCGTGAGTGCTGTTCATAAGGCGCTGGCAACAGCCGGGTGGTCTATCGGTGAGCTCGAGCTTGTCGAAGCCAATGAGGCGTTCGCAGCTCAGGCTATAGCCGTCAACCGAGAACTTTGCTGGGACGCAGCGAGGGTGAATGTCAACGGCGGCGCTATCGCCCTTGGCCATCCGATCGGCGCTAGCGGGGCGCGCATCTTGGTGACCCTTCTTTACGAGATGCGGAGGCGAGAAGTGGACCAAGGCCTGGCCACACTTTGCATCGGTGGCGGAATGGGAATTGCGATGTGCGTCGAAAGGACTGGGGGCTTACAATGACGGAAATCAGAATCGGAGTAGTAGGAAGCGGCACTATGGGCGCTGGCATCGCGCAGGTCTTTGCCTTTGCCGGCTACCGCGTCGTTCTAGTGGACTTGGCGAAGGAGTACTTGGATCGCGCGATCGCCGGCATCGCGAAGAGTCTGGAAAAGCAGTTAAGAAAGGACAGCATTTCAGACTCCCAGCGGGATGCCACTCTAGCCGCAATTCAGGCAACCACGGACTACTCGGACCTTGCCTCGTGCCACCTCGTCATTGAGGTGGTCTCGGAGAACCGAGATATCAAGAAACAGGTCCTGAGGAAGATCGAATTCGCGGTGACGGACGAGTGCATTATTGCATCCAATACCTCCACCATTTCCATCACGGAACTGGCATCGGAAATCAGTGTTCCGCGACGGTTCGTCGGAATGCATTTCATGAACCCTGTGCCCGCGATGCAACTTGTCGAAATCATTGCTGCGCTGCAGACCGTCGAAGAGGTTACAGCCGAAGTCGTCGCTCTCGCCAAAAAGATCGGTAAGACGCCGATCATGGTCAGCGATTCTCCCGGATTCGTACTTAACCGCCTCCTCATCCCGATGATCAACGAGGCGATCTATGCCTTGGACGAGGCCGTGGCGGATGCCGAATCCATCGACTCCTGCATGAGGCTCGGCGCGAACCATCCCATTGGTCCGCTCGCTCTGGCCGACTTAATAGGGCTCGATATTTGCCTCCACATCATGGAGGTGCTTCACGCCGATTTCGGAGATTCGAAGTATCGGCCCTGCCCCTTGCTTCGACGAATGGTAGCCGCAGGCTACCTCGGCCGCAAAAGTGGAAGGGGCTTTTTTGCTTACTAATAGTGATCGCAGGTTGTGACGTTTGTGCACGAAAGCTCAAGCCTAACATCACTGTAGAGGCTCGCATTCGTACGATCCTGTCGTCGCGTACGTCTTATTTTAGCAAGCCTCACTAGCATGAGGAGGAAGACAGATGCGCGTATTACCGACACCCAACTGCCTTATCAGCGTTGGTGCCATCAATCAAATCCCTGACGCTCTCAAGGAGCTTGGAGTCAAGACAATCATGGTGGTCACCGATCCCGGTGTGATCAAGGCCGGCATTTTTGACAAGCTAAAAGAGATTCTGGATGGGGCCAGGGTCCAAATCAAGCTCTGCGATAGGGTGCAGCCCGACCCATCCATCACCTTCGTCCAATCGGTTGTTGAAGATGCTCGTAGAAATCAGATTGGGGCTGTTATCGGTCTGGGAGGCGGCAGCGCTATCGACACCGCAAAGGTTACCGCCGCTCTCATGACCAACAAAGGGGATGTCGCCTTCTACCTCGGAGGCGCCGCGCTCACGGAGGATCCGCTGCCTATCATAGCTGTCCCCACCACCGCTGGCACGGGAAGCGAGACCACCAACGTAGCTATTCTTTCAGATGAGAAGGATCAGGTTAAGAAAGGTTTTGCCTCGGTCAGGATCGTCCCGAGCTATGCCTTTCTCGACCCCGAGCTCACCATCAGTCTTCCTCCTGCGATTACAGCAATAACTGGAATGGACGCCCTCTGCCATGCGATCGAGTCCTTCACTTCGATCAACGCCAACGCCTACAGCCAACCTCTCAGCCTCGCGGCTGTCGAGCTGCTGAACGACAATATCGTCGAGGCATTCAAGTACGGCAAGAACGTCCACGTCCGAGAAAAGATGCTGCTGGGAAGTTACCTAGCGGGGGTTGCCTTCGCCAACGCGGGTGTTACCGCGGTGCATGCCTTCGCTTACCCCCTCGGTGGCATGTTCCACGTAGCCCACGGACTTGCCAACAGCCTTATGTTATCGACCATAATTAAGTTCAACGCCTCGTCCTGTCAGGAGCGTTTCGCCCGAATCGGGAGAGTATTCGCGAAGGGTGAAACCGCGACCTCAGATACGGTAGTCAAGCGAGTTGAGGAACTACTGGATCTCCTTGAGTTTCCCGCGAATCTGGCCGCGATCGGCATACCGGCCGATTCATTGGAGAAGATGTCCCAGGCAGTGATCATGATCACACGCTTGCTGAACAACAACCCCAGGAAGGTCACCCTGGACGATGCGCGGGTCATCTACAAGGAAGCATATAACCGCTGACAATCATTTCGGGGATCTGCGTCCTTTTCGAAGCTTTCGCCTGCTCGAGTCTTCCAGGACAGATACCCCAAGGCGGTCGGTTGCCTGCGCAGGGACGAGGAGTCGCTATTCACGGTTTGCGACTTGCCCACGGCGCACTGGCTTCATATCCGCAGCACAAACGTCATCGAGAGCTTATTCGCAACAAGGAGGCTACGTCTGGACGAGACGAAGGGCTGCGGAACTAGGCTGGTCACACTCAGAATGGTAAATGGTATTCAAGCTCATGCAGAAGGCGCAGAGGAACTGGCACACACGTCACGGTTCGCAGCACCTGCAGCTGGTACATGAAGGCCGTCGATTCGTTGACACGAGATTTAGGAGAAATCGGTAGCGTAGAGAGAGATCCGATTGGGGATGCATTCATCTACGAGGAGGATTGACAGGACCCCATTAAGAAGACACCCTATCGAAATAGAGGCTTGAGTCCGAAGTGACAAAGCCTAAAGAGAAATCAGTTGGAGTGCCTTAAAAAGTCTGACAAATGAAGTGGCTGTTAGCGAATAGGGAATTGATTACTGGTGGGTTTGCGATGGTTGTGTTGTTCGTCGTTGGTTGGCTGTTGAACAAAAAGGCTTTTCGAAACAGTGCAAGCCATCGCAAGAAATCCATATTCAAGCGACGCTTAAATAAAACGAGATAGTATTGACGGACGTGCGCATCAGCACCCACAGAGAAGTTGAAGCCTCTCAAACACCGCGATGCTCCAGTTGGCCATGTCCTGACGGCTCAACTCCATTCCGATGCGCGCAAACTTAATCCCGCTCAACAGCATGCTTATCTCGCGTGCCGCCTCCTGTGTGCGCGGCCACGGGAACTTGTCCCGCTCCAGTCGCTTCTGCCACTGGCAGAATCCGTTGCGATCCCAGTACAGCGCCTTCAACAGACGTCGGTCTTGATTGCTGAACAGATACAGGTGACCCGAGAGAGGATCTCCGGCCATGGCGCTTTGCGCCAGGGCCGCCAGACCGTTGATCTGTTTTCTCAGATCTGTGGCTCCCGGGCGCACGAACACTTTCACCCGATCCCACTCAAGAAACATGAGCGGCTTCCCTCGCTACGCGTAACACTTGGCGAAGAACCTCCTCGCTGAACTCCCCGGGGAGCTCCACATCGCCGCTTGCCAAGATGCGAAGGTGCATCGGGGCGGAGTTCGCCGCAACGGGAACGGCTCGCTCGATCTGGACGAATGAAGCGTCTGTGTCTGTTCCTCGAAGCCGCTTCATCCATTGCCTCAGATATTCCTTGCCCACGCCATTCTCGCGTCACCAAAGCTCACGTGTCTCGCCGCTTTGCTTCCAGGCGCTTACCAGTTCGCGCCATTCCTCTGCCGATCGATGCCGCTGCTTCGTTTTCACGGAGACTTGTTCCATGCATGACCTCCTGACCTTGCAGAGTCTTGAACTCAGAATTGATTCCCTCCGGCCTCTTTACAAGGTGGGGTTGTTTTGACGGTTACTTTGCGATGTCGCCTGACAGCTGTCGGAAAGTATGTGGAAGCACGTATAAGCTGCCGATTGGTAGCCTCATCGCGCGATACCTGTCGTACTGCATCCTCTCTTTATTTGCCTCGAAGTAATTGATCTCCCCCTGAATGAAGTCCCGATTCTGTGCGTGCTCGGCCGCGTCGCGAATCTCATGCAGTTCCTAGAGGAATCTCACGACATTGCCATCAAAAAGCATGTCTTTCCTGCTTCGAAAATGCTTCCAGTACCCGGAGTCTATTCGCCATTCAGTTGCTTGCAGATGCCCTAGACATGTTCGAATGCATGATAGAAGTACAGAATTAGTCACCTGACGGGGAGTAAGCCGCTCGCCTTTAGGCGAAGGCTTCAGCGAGCTTGCTGCACATTGAGCGGTCGGCAGAAAGAATAAGAATTCGAATGTGCCGCAAGCGGATGTTGTGTCGGAAAGTGCAAAGTAGCTGCGATACAGCATGGGCAATTCTGACGCATGAAGGGATTGCGGCCCCTGCGAGGCCTGCTTGAGAATCAAGCGCCTGGTCATAAAAAATGGTGACGGCACCCCAGTCGGCTTTAGCCGACAGGCGCAGAACCCACCGACTTCAGTCGGTGGTGGTTGTATGCTGGGCATGTTCGGCAGCTTAGGGGTGGAAGTCCCAAACTCCATGAAGAGTTTTTGCACGACCTTTGGAGAGTTGGCGTAGCGCGCCTCTCGAAGTCGGGAGCCCCGTTCCTTCCCGACATCACTGTACATCAAGTGGGTCCTTATGGACATCCCGACCGATGAAATGTACGTTTGCCTTTGTTACCTCCGTTCAACTTTGAATTGTGGCAACAGTTTCCTGGCGAATCCACGGTCTTTCAAGAGCGGAGGTCACATCATATTGTCTAGCTGTCCGGGTTGGGGATCATGAGGTCCCTGATGAGCACAACAAGGTCGTCGGTTGCCTTGCAGAACTGCCGCAGTGTGCGCCGCGTCGCTCCGAACCCGTCGAACTCCGCCGCCGACATCCCCTTCTCTTCATACGCCCGGCGGAAGTCCGTGAACTTGCGCTCCAGCTGCTCCACGATCTTCGGGTCAACCGGCCGGTCCATCTGGTTTTCGACTGCAACGTCGGAATCGTTGAACCTCTTCTGCCACACGAACGGCGGGGAGATCACCACGTCCCCTCCGATGAACTCGCTCCATTGCAGGTGATTCCTGAACGCCGCGGAGAGCAGGCGCAGCCGATACCCCCGCTCCTTGTATATGGTGTACGCCTTTTTCATCACCGCCACCCCCGCCCAGTCGAAGACCCAGGGATCGGCGATGATGTTCTGCTTCTCCGCCACTACTCGCAGCCAGTCGTCGAGCCGCCCCACCATCAGTGTGCACACCGGGCCCATGCGGGAGACATCCTTCTTCTCCTTCTCCCGCCGAGAAAGGCCCCGCTCCACCGCTTCGGCCACGGCTATGGCCTGCGGCAGCGTAAAGCTCACCGTGGCGTTGATGCTCACCCCGCGGTAGGTCGCCTCCTCGATTGCCTCCACACCCGCCCGGGTGACAGGGATCTTGACGATCATGTTCGGCGCAAGCTCGCTGAAGTGCACCGCTTGCTCGACGATCGCCCCGGCATTGCGGAAATACCTAGGGTCGGTCTGGATGGACAGTCGCCCGTTCCTGCCCTTCTCCCGGTCGAAAATCGGCTTCAGGAGCTCGGCGGCCTTAATCGACATCTCCTCCACCAGCCGCCAGGCGACCTGGTCGTCGCTCACGCCTGACATCTCGCGGATGAGGGCGGGGATCCTGTCCTTCCACAGGTGCATTTCCTTCTTCAGCACTCCAAGGACAATGACGGGATTGCAGGTGGCGCCTACCGCCCCGTTGGTCTCGATGGAAGCGGTCAGCTCCTGGATGGAGCAGGAATCGTTCCATAGCACCGAAGGAGTGGTCTGTGTCATTTGAAGGAGGACGCTCTTCAACTCTTTGCTCGGCATGCAATACTCCCTGTAAAGTTTTATCGACGGGCGCGCCCTTCAGCGCGCAAGGGATATACATTGCGTTATGTCTTAAGATGCGTGGAGAGAGATCTACACCGAAAATGCATGTTGGAAATAGGGTTGCGATGGGTGATGGGATTGCTGATATCCAATCGTGAAGGTTATGCTGTACTTCTAAGAAGAGGCTATGAAGGATACTTGCTTTGCGGGCAATTGTTCCCCGCTGGGCAAAATTTCTGGTTCCACCGGAACCGGTAATGACCAGAGTCTTCCAGATAGTCCATCCGATCTCCACGGGTACCTTTCTGGCTATCGAGTGTCCAATAAGGCGCACTCGCACGCCGTTACCAGCGATGTCGAAAATAGAAGCGATGGCCTTGTCTTTGCCTGAGGCTTCGACTACCAAACTGGAGCCCCGCCATCCGGTCAGTCCCATTATTTTATCTTTGAGATCCCCATGGGTCGGATCTATTGTTTCATCGGCGTCGAACTTCCGCGCTATCTCATGCTGAAATTTTAAAGGATCAATTGTGATAACATGTGCATTAGCTGTCTTAGCAACCACTAGAGCGGAAAGACCAGTCGGACCAGCGCCAAAGATGACCACGTCGTCACTTGCATCGACATAACCTGAGTTTTCCCAGGATGCCAAAGTAACTGACCGAAAAAGGTTCGACCCATGCCCCTTCCTCGAAAATGCCACGAGTCGGGAAATTTGTGACGAAAGGGCTCTCCTATAATTAGGTACTCGCCCATACCTACCGGGGAGTCCGGACGAAATCCGACCTCTCTGAAGTGTAGGCACGCGGATGGCAACAATCCTTCCTTGCAGTTTGCACATGCGAAGCTGATGCAGTCCCCAGTCACTTTGTTTCCCGACTTGACGCCTTTCACACCCTCGCCCACGTCTACAACCACTCCAGCCCCACTCGGATCTGGTGTATATGGACCTAAGTCATAGCGACCTTTCACCACCTAATCTCATTTTTCCCAAATCGATCTTCCTTTCATCCTTTTTGGGGGCAGCAATTAAGCCCTTGAAGCTACCTATGAGCGCGCGATGCTCCTACAGGTCCCCGAATAGGCTTTCCTGCAGGCGTCTCAATTGCATAGTCAAACTCTGATCGTTCTCGAGTTGAACATCTGAATATGTCAGATATTTACCTTTTTCTACAGATCTGTTTAATTTGGCGCCTTTGGCGAGAGCATACGGCAGTAGCTTTTCTTTTCGAACAATCCTCGCTTTCTCTATTCGCCCAGCCACGCAGAACCCGCCAATCTCGTCTATTACGTCTCCCTTCTCCAAATCCTTCTTCGCGATTGTGATTACGTCAGCCGCCCTACTCTTTCCTTTAGGGGCTATGCTGGGCTGATTGTGGATCGCAGCGTATGCAACAGAAATTGGTGCTTGTACGCCAATGTAGTGATAAGGAGTGTAAAAAATCCGATTGGAGCCTTCAGTAGGTTCCCATGCCATTTGAACCTTCTGATAATCATTCTGAGCACGGACAACTACGAATACCCATACAGTTGATATGACCGGCACTCCCTCCGGTTTGTCTATTCTTTCTACAATCCCGGTATTATCTAGTATTCCACCATCTTCCTTTTTCCGGAGCAACTCGGGTACCTTGTGGCTGAAATCCTGAAAAGATACCACTGGCCCGTGCATGCCTCGGACATCGGGCATTAGCCCTGTAGCATTTGCAACCATGCAACACTCTTCATTAGTCTTCGATCCGTCACAAAAGGAAGCATACATAGCAGGGTTATATTGAATTGGACTCATGGAGCTTTCCCGAAGGGGTTTCAGAATGGTTTCCTTGTTCCACTCTAATCTTGACCCGCCAAAGTCACTTCGTCCCGCAGCAACGATTTCGAATCCCAAAGCTTGGGCTTCGTCATACAGGTTCTTAATCGACCCAGGTTCATCTCCATAAATGCCGGTGTACACAACGCCCGCATTATCTGCAAGCATCTTTAAAATATGGCCTATACAGACATCACCCTCCACGCTAAGTGTGACTATATGCTTTTTATTCATTATGGCATTCAACGCGCACTCAGCGTAGAAAGCTGGCTCACCAGTCGCCTCTACTACTACATCTGTCTGCTTCATACTCCACACCAATTCCGGTTTGCTGCTACAGACCTTTTTCCCTGCAGCAAGAGCGCGTTCAGCATCCTGCAGAGATTGGCATACAACAATTTGATTCTTATCAACTCCTGCTATCTCATACGCGGACGTCGCGCGCTCGATGTTCTTGTCTACAATGATATTCACTTCCATTCCAGGAGCCATCGTCATCTGAGCAACCATACCAGACCCCATAGAACCAGCGCCAACAACTGAAACTCGAATTGGTGTATTGTTCTTTTGCAACTTAATGAGTTCTTCATTGATGCCAAACATATCTAACCTCCTCCATGCCGCCCCCCCTTCAAGGATGGGATTTATAAAGTAAGCCACTTCGTGGTGACGTTTTACCTACTAACTGTTGCATCACCAGACCCTTTACCATTCGGTTTTCCGGGAAATGACCGACCACTCTTGGCAATTGCCTGCCGAACAGAGCGTAGCACCACCTTGGATCCTCGAATGAGGATCTCGCCACCACCCGCCGTTTCATCTCGAAGACTGCCTGGGCCAACCCGGAGCGAACTCGATCCGAGTAATCTTGTTTTGCCCAAATCTTCCATGGCCACAATTTAAAGCTAACCTCACAGAACTGTCCAAGCATGCACAGCGCACAAATCTCCAGCAGGGGCCGATCTGTACTGGGATCTATCGGATGATGGGGCTGTGAAGCCTGGCCATACATCTCTATAAACGGTCTCGTCATCAGGATGCTCCACCCATGAGATTGTCTTAATGAGCGTTGATTTCACCGATCTGTCCTCGGCTACAAGACAAGACAGCGGATCTGATCTCTCCACTCGCGATATAGAAAATCGACCCCGTCTTGTGGGAGCCTGAACGCCCCGTAGTGTTTTGCTGACAGCCCTCATGTTAGGCAGTAGATTTGCACACTTTTCCAAGACATTCCTCCCGAAGTTCGCTATGAAGCGTATCGCTCAGGGGATAGAGCCCCACTGGTGATGAGGCTCTATCTCATACGTTAACTACAAAGGAGCTTGCTAGAAGCCGTAACTATCTACATTCTGCTTATTGATCTGCATGATAGCGTCAACCTTGACCAAAGAGCCGACCACTGTGAGCTTACCGACGCCCGGTACTTCCATGCCGTCTGTGATCTTCCGGCCGTCCAACACTTGCTTAGCAACCCAAGTCATGGAGTAGCCTGCATTCTTGGGATCCCAGAGGAACCCCCACGATATGCTGTCATCTTTGAAGTAGGGCGCAGAGGGATTAGGAATCGCAGTACCCACGAGTGCCACTTTTCCGGCAAGGCCCTTCACCTTCAGCGCCTGAGCCATTCCGATAGTCGCAGGGCTAACGAAACTAATGATACCCTTGAGATCCGGATAGGCCGTAATTATTTCAAGAGTCTTTTGGTACCCCAGCTGCTGGTCTTCACCGATGGGGATCCGGTCAGTTACGAGCTGCAGTTTTGGGTACTTATCCTTGGCATACTTTAGCCCCGCATCGGTCCACCGGTTGTGCGACGGCACTGTCAGGCCACCAACAAAGACCACGTACCTGGCGGAGTCGCCCGCGATCTCGACCAGTTTGTCCCAGAAGGCATGCGCGAACTGCAGATCATCTGCCAGCTCAATGTCGTAGACCTTCCCAACTTGGTCGGGAGACTCATGAGTCAGAACTAGGATACCCTTCGCTTTAGCCCTGGCGAAGACCGGCTCTAAGGCTTTGGAATCGTTAGGTGTAACGCAGATCGCATCCACTCCCTTGCTTATCAGGTCATCAACCATCTTAACCTGCTGGGCGGGGTCAGCATCGGCAGGGCCAATCTCATAAGCATTGACACCCAAATCCTTGGCTGCCTGCTTAACACCTTCCTCCATGCGGTTGAACCAGGGGATTCCAGTGAGCTTGACTACTGTGACGATTTCCCATTGCTTTCCTTTCTCCTGCTTTCCTTTCTCGTTAGCGCCTCCGGCGAACGTCGGTAACGCTATGAGTACCAAAAGCGCCAAAACCAGGATTCGCTCTGTGTTCCGTCTCATACTGTACCTCCTTAAAAAAGAGTAGTTCCATGCTTGTAACATAAGTAGCTAAGAAAGTCAAGTGTAATTTAAATATATTTGATTTTTACTTAATTTCAAAACTAGTCTATCCAGGCCGGTTCCAGTAAACTTCCCGGACGCTGAAAACGAGCTTTTTGAAGCTGAGACCGATGCTCTCCAGGCTCCCATGTTTGTTCAATTCCTCGCACAACCGCTCTAATGCTTCCTGCTTCACCTTCGAATGCTTATTCTGAAACTCGACATACATCACATCTTCATTCCGACGGACTCACTTTTCAATGCGGGCTATTTCTGCTTTCTTCGGAAAGCGGTCTGACATGGTACTTAGCAATCCGTAATTTAAACGAGCCCACTCTTGATTTACTACTATTTGCTTACAACTATGTTCACAGTGTGATCATATCTGTTCATCAGGTTGGAGGAACGATAAATGAAGGCGCGCTGGCGAAGTTCTCCTCGATTCGAGCGATTATCTCGTTCGCTACATGCCTCCGTAACCTTTCCGCAAGAGCTTTGCCCCTGCTTACTTCTTTCTCTCGCGCTGTAGCTTCCTGTTCGTGAGGGTGACGAAGATAACAACCGTGGCTACGCCGGCTCCCGAGATAAAAGCCCCAAATCGTTTTTGCTCCCGCGACCACTATGATCGCTACTGCCGCTCTGACTACCATTGCCCGTGGAGCGGCAATCAAAACCTCCTGGTTTCGCGTTGTAACGCTCATATCGTCTCCCCCAAATCCAAAATATGTTACAAGGGGCATACCGTGACTGCAAGGCGTCTCCTAAGAACAACGCTACTTCATCGGGTTGGCTATTGCTCTCATGGGACGCTGGCGGAGGCTCTTCGTTTTACGGGTACTTGCCGTAGAAGCGGTTCATTTCCCTTTCGGTAAACCGATATTTTTACTGACCCTCCGTTTCTTGATAAGTGCTTTGTGGTAAAATACCTATGCTGGAACAAAAGGCCATTTTCAAATAAAAGTGTGAGAAATCCGGACTGATTGTGTTCCTCTTCTCCACCAATTAAGGACTCAGGCCTTACCAGGTTGGCGGGGAATTGATCCATATGGCAATGGATTCACCTCGGTCGATATTCGAAATTTTGTGCGGCTTGGATGAATCAAGATAAATCGAGTCGCCTTCCTCGATGATGTACTTTTTCCGATTCCAAATGACCTCAAACTTTCCCTTGAGAACAATCCCACATTCTTCTCCTTCATGACTGTAGAGAGACCCCGTCGTTCCGTTGGGCTCGTAGACATTATACAGAATCTCCATGTTATGATGTCCAACATTCTTAGTGAGCAGAGAGAAATTCACTCCGTTCTTGGTCTTGAGAGGCTGTCTGTCCTTCTTCTTATGTACGGGGGTCTCGGAGTCCTCTTCGCTTTCAAAAAACGACCCAATGGCAACCCTCAGGACGCTGGAGAGCTGCTGAAGCGTCTTAAGCGATGGAAGGCTCTTGTTGTTTTCGATTTGACTTATCATGCTCCGCGTGACGTGCGTCAATTTTGAGAGCTTTTCAAGCGTCATTCCCTGTGCTTTGCGAAGCCTTTTGATATTCATTCCAATATTGCTGATCGGTTCAATCACGCTCCCAAGTTAAAATATACTTAAGGAAATGTCAATGCTCGCTGGGACAGGTGTCAACGCAAAGTAGAAATGTCCCCTAGATGACCTTAGGTCGATCCTTCGCTTGTGGATCGAACTCCTCCCAGCGTATCCTCCTTTTCCGATGTAAGATGTGTATCGAGCCGTCCAGCCAGGTGCGGACTGTCACTTTGCTTGTCGCCTGGGCAACGGCCCCTCGCCGCGTAGCAGCTGGAAGAAACGATTGTCATTGCGCAACACCCAGTCATGGCCAACGCTGCGCGTTTGCTCCGAGCAAAAGACGTCGCGAGGGTCCTGCTGTGCATTCAGCCGAACATGAAGGTTCTGCGCTGCGACCGGCGGATGGGCAAATTTCTTGTTCAGTTTTCCGACGAAGCCTCCCCGAAGAATCATGTTGGCTTCGCCAATCGTCTTGGCCCCCTGCAAGCGTAGTTCCTTCACAAAGCGATCCTGGTACACCCTGTGCTTGCGCTCCTCACGCCCCTTGGCTTGCGGGGAGTGGGCGCTGATGATATGAATGCCCAGTTTCTCACAAGCCAAACCGAATGCTGTCTTTGGCTGCCTGCCCTGCAGTTGCTCCTCTTCGGTAGGCTCGCGATCACTGAGGTACACGTTTTGCAGTTATCCCGTTTCGATGTACCGTTCGAGACTTGTGTCTTAGGTAACACCCAAGTGCTTGGTTTCATACTCCATCGGCGAAGTGTAGTTCAAGGCTGAATGGCGTCGGTGTGAGTTGTACCATCCCTCGATAAACTCAAACACAGCTGCTTCGGCCTCCTCCCGAGTGCGGGGACGGGTCCGATCGCGGAGCTCGCTCTCAAGTATGGCAAAAAAAAACGACTCGCGCATCGCGTTGTCGCAGGCATCGCCTACGGTTCCCATTCCTCCGCGCAGCGCTGGCGCACGCCTTCCGGTTTGCCGTCCCCCCAGAGTCGATCAGGAAGCACGTTCCTGTGCCGGTCATCGATGGGATCATCGGCCACGCACTGCCCGATCAGGTGGGTGCTGATGGCGAAGCACTTCAGGTTGTTCTTTTCCAGAAGCGCACGCTTCTCCTTTACGTATGAATCTTTTTCCAGGGCTGCCGCGGCATCGAAATGATCTCCCCAGCAGGCAAGCTCCAGCCCGTCGAATCTCCACGCGCCGGCCTTTTTTGCCAGCGTCTCCAGGGGCAGATCCGCCCACTGGCCCGTGAAAAGCGTTACCGGTCTCGGCATGATCTCTCTCCTTTGGACGGCCTCGAGGCCGACCTTATTTCATGAGCTCTTTCAGGAAAGCCAAACCGTCCTTGGCAAGCCCGCCGTATGTGATCATGGAGTCACCTGTACTTTCACCGGGTCTGCGTCAAAACCGATACCTGCGTCCCTCGTCAACCATCGCGAGGAAGTTGTCGAGAGGAACATAGTTCGCTGCCGTATTGCCC
>Ga0116104_1000671_pt1 | contig 20769 bp, 17 predicted proteins | sample June2015DPH_4_15_FD_89715 | JGI IMG/M metagenome (GOLD analysis project Ga0116104, IMG submission 89715) | Peatland microbial communities from SPRUCE experiment site at the Marcell Experimental Forest, Minnesota, USA - June2015DPH_4_150 | ecosystem: Environmental > Terrestrial > Soil > Wetlands...
CGGCAAGATCGAAGCATTCCACAAGGCCTACACCATTGAAGCCTCAATCTATCCAACTCACAAAGAATTCGTGAACTACTGGAACTATGAGCGACCACATCAAGGAATAGGCTATCTATACCCGGCAGACGTATACTTCAGAGACCTGACACATCACAGTGGATAGAACAGTGGAAAAGAAGAATCGTTGGAAGGAGCAAGAAGCATGGGATGATGCGTGAGGAATATTGCACGAACAACTCTGTTCAGATCAGAGGAGCATCTCCGATATCAGGTGCGAGATATTAGGAAAAAGGGAAGGGAGAGGTTCCCGACCCTACGCGGGCGGGACCTCTTTGAAGGCAAGTTCTATGTTGATTCCTTGGCTGGCGCGGCGTTGTTTGTTGATGAAGTACCAGACAAAGGGAACGATGTAGAGTAGAGCGGCGAAAGTCAACGCCATTGTTGTTCCCGGCCAGATGCCGTAGCCTGGGTTCGTCAAGTACAGCCAGATTGCCCAGATGTCCGTCGCCAAGCCGACTATTCCGCATATAGTTATCGCCGGAAAGCCTGCGATCTTGTATTTGCTTGCTGGCGATGATTCGTAGAGTGTCTTTGCTTTCCACGGGAAGACTATTCCGCCTATGATCGACCCGGCGAATCCGATGAACTGACACATGAGTGCCAATTGCAGGAGCCCTCCCAGGGCTGGGTAATCGGTCAGGATTACGGCGGCTACTGAGGACAGCGCTGTGAGCAAGATCAGAATGTTGTCGGGAGCACCGCGCCTGTTGACGTGTCCGACCCAGCTTGGCAGCAGCCGGTCGAATGACTGAGCAAGCAGTATTCTCGAACCACCCAGGAAGCCGTTGAACAAGCTGTTGGCCATGGCACCAGCAAAACCTAGACCGATTATGACAGCAATTATAGGATTCAGGCTCACTGCCGCGAATAGCGAATAGGATCCCAGGTAGCTGAAGCCTGGAGGCGCTTTTCCAGATACCACCAAGAACCCGAGTGATCTTACGAACTCCGGTCCCATGTAGTCCTGCGCCCATGCTGCTGCGACGGCGAATGTTACGAACTGTATGATGATTGCTCCGAATTGCGTTAGCCATGCTGTCTTGAATGACTGTACGCCCTTGATTTCTCCGACAAGTTCCATGCCGAAGGACACTGCCGTCCATAGGCCATAGTACAGGGCTGCCAACCCGAGGGTGTCGCCCCAGCTGAACCCTACGTCTGGATTGAAGCCTAGGCCCTTTGCCTGTGTTATGACTGAGTGATACCAGTCAGGGTTGCTCTGGAATAGGTTCACATAGGTGTTGAAGTTGGCTATGAAATTGGATTGCGGAATTACTAGAAACATCGCTGCTATGATGGCTACTGATAGGGCGCCGAATACCATTATGAAGTAGTTCTGGAAGACCACATATGCTCTCAGGCCGGTTAGCATCACATAACAGGCGACCCAGAGTAGGATTATCGCGATGGCACATGCAACCCATGGATTGGCAAATGCCATGCCATATTGAATCAAAGATGGGTTTCCTGTAGCGTGGCCTACGAAGTCGAACATGGCCGGGATTATGGTCAGAGCAATAGCATTGCCTGCAAGGTAGTCCCAGAATACCTGCCACCACACCATTCCAGCATTGGTGATCACGAACCCTACGACTCCGGCGAGCAGTCTGCTCGAGAAGACGTAGTCTCCTCCGCTCCGAGGCATTGCGCTGATCAGGCCAGAGTAGGTTACCCAACGAATGGCGAAAAGCACCAGTAGAATGATCATTGCGACGTAGACGTTAGCTCCCGGAAACAATGCCGGCCCGGAGAAGAAGTAGAACGAAACACCGTACAGGCCTGCGATAACCAGGTACCCGTAGAACATGGCGTCTCTTGGCGATAGTGTTCTAATTACTCCTGATGTTCTTCTTAGAAATACGTCAGGTTGTGACATTTTCACGACCTTGCCATCACTTTGCGCATGGATTAGCATAAAACACTTGCCAGAGGAACGCTGGGAAATGTCAAAGGTTTCAAATACCAGTTCGCATTCCGACGCAGGCGCTGTGGCAACTCAGGACCGTGCAGCAGTTCCAGGGCGAATGATGGTCTCTCACTCTATCTTCAGGACACGGTAGTCGTCCGATACTTCTGTATACCACTTCTGTTTGGTGCCCACTCGGCTGCGCATCTTCCAGCCCATCGACTTAGGTTGATTTTCTATGACTGAAAGTAGCTTGTCTACTCTTTCCTGAATCGTCTTCGTTTCGTCCGGAGATAGCTTCACATATTCACCCATGAGGCTTGTCAGTTTCTTCAGATTCGTCGTCGATGTGTGGTAGAATCCCCAATCTTTCGAGAGCAAAACTGCTATGTACTTACCGTTGATCGTCTCCCTGTCCACATCGCCGACATCGTGCTCAAGGAAGAGCAGGATCAGGTCTTTAATGTCCTTTGGGTTGATCTCAACAATCTGCAGCTTCTCGAGGACGATGTCTGCCAACGGTATGGTGGGATCGTCTACTTCCAGCCTTTTCTTCCAACTGATTGTGTGGCACATCCTAAGTTCGTCGAAGAAGACGTCGACCTGCGTCTTCCCAAGGTAGATGTACCTCTTGCCTTCCGCATATGCGGGGAAGCTCATCATTCTGACGTCAGTCTTGTAGCCGAGACCTTGGAGGAAGTTTGTGAGTTTGCTCTTGAACTCGGAGTATGAGGCGAAGTCGATGTCGGTGGGAGTTCTCTCCATCTTCTCGTGAAAGTGCCCATACTTCGGGCAGTGAAGACTCACCGCCAAAGCACCCATCAATCTCAGCGGGATGCCTTGTTCTTCTGCCGCCTTGACTATCTTGACTGCTTCTTCAGTGAAATCACGGAAACTCGATAGGGTCATGGCCCCGAAACAACGGGTCGGTTTGATTATAAGCCTTCCCGAAATTCCCCCGCGCTATCGTATGACACAACTCAATTTACAAGCCCGAACATGACGTACGGCCACTTGCAGCTGAGGAGCTTCCTGAATATCCAGACCGATGTACTCTTGACGAGTCCACGATTCCAGACAGAGTGCTTTATTGACCTCAAAGTGATTCCCGAGCAGTGGTGACCGTATGACTGTCGGTGCTGCAAAGCTCGAGATCGAGACTCCGGCGCTACTCATCGATCTTGAGATCATGGAAGACAACGTTGGGAAAATGGCAAAGTACTTCAACGGAGTGAAATCGAGCCTTCGTGCTCACTCAAAGACGCACAAATCCCCAACCATTGCTCAGAAGCAGATCGATGCGGGGGCTAGAGGCATATGTTGCCAGAAACTAGGCGAAGCTGAAGTTATGGCGAACTATGGCATACGTGACATTCTCATTACGAGCGAGGTTGTCGATCCGGAGAAGATACAAAGGCTTGTGAGACTCGCTCGAAGTCATGACGTGAAGGTGGTTGTGGACAACCTTAAGGTTGCGAAGGCGACGTCGGAAGCTGCGAAAAGAGAGGGCGTCAGGCAAGGTGTGATAGTCGAGATTGATGTCAGGAAGAAACGCTGCGGCGTCATGCCTGGCACACCTACAGTCGACTTCGTGAAGAAGGTCATTGAGTTTGAAGGGCTTGATTTTCGCGGATTGATGGGATACGAAGGGCCATTCTTTGACCTCATAGATTTCGAGAAGAGGAAAGCGGCCGCTCACGAACTCTTGCACTCGTTGAAGGAGACTGTGGACTTGGTAGAGGCTGAAGGCATAGCTGTTCAGGATGTGAGTGCAGGTTCAACAAGCACTCACAGTATTGCTGGCGAGTACCCGAGAGTCACTGAAATACAGGCGGGCTCGTACGTGTTCATGGACTCCACATACAGCAAGCTTGGAGGGCTGGATTTTGACTGTGCCCTTACGGTTTTAGCGACTGTCATAAGCAGGCCGGTTCCAGAGCGAGTCGTGGTCAACACAGGCTGGAAAGCGATAACGCAGGAATTCGGAATGCCTGTAGTGAAGGACTACGAAGACGCGAAGATGTATCAGATGTCCGAAGAGCATGGAATGATCAGGGTTGATCCAGCAAGCAAGATCGATGTTGGAGACAAGCTGGAGTTGATACCAAGCCACTGCTGCACCACAGTTAATCTCCATGATCAGTACTGTGGAGTGAGGAAGGGCAAAGTGGAGGTTGTCTGGCCAATTCTTGCACGGGGAAAGTTCCAATAGCCCAATTGCAGAACGGATGACATTCGTTCTGCAAAGTCATCCGTGTTCCTTCTTATGCAACGCGTGTCCAGCATTTGGGTCAGTGGCATGACTCAACGGTGCTCTGTGTTCCTCCGGCCGACGACACCTCAATTCGAGCGTTGACTTACCGATTGGAGAGAGTGAGATGACAATTGCTAACCATATATACTCGAGACTGGTCCAAAGGTGCGCCGCGAGCGAATCACATCATGATCGATCATGCTCACGAAAGAGTTCGTGCCCTGTACGGCTCGGCGATCGGTCGCAAGCGCAACGAGCTTGTCACCCCGGCGCTGATCCTCGACTTGGAGCTCACGCGTCAAAACCTCGCATTCATGGCTGAGCACATGAAGAACTTGCCTGCGAAGCTCCGCGCTCACATCAAGGTTCACAAGAGCCCGGACATCGCACGTATGCAGATCGAGGCCGGCGCCATTGGCGTCGGGACCGGTACCCTCTGGGAGGCAATCGTCATGGCGCGCGCTGACATCAAGGACGTGTTCCTCATCAACGAGGTAGTCGGTTCGGAAAAGCTTCGGGCGGCCGCCCTTCTCGCGCGCGAAGCCCCCTTGAAAGTGGCAGTTGATGAAATCTCGAACGCAGAGGCGTTGTCCGAGGCGGTCCGGAGGGCCGGCAGCGAGATCGGCTGCATGATCGAGGTCGATACAGGTATGCAGCGTTGCGGTGTCAGCTCGCCCGAGGAGGCGCTGAGGCTTGCGCGTCGGGTTGTCGAACTACCAGGCCTGCGCCTCGAAGGTCTCACCGGCTATGAGGGGCACTGCGCGCGCGAGTTCGACAAGGTGAAGCGTGAACAGATGGCCCGGCAGGCAATGGACTACTTCGTCGGCGTTGCAGATCTACTCGTCGCTAATGGGTTGCCGTGTCCAATCCTCTCTGCAGCCGGCACCGCCACATGGGAGATCACGGCCTCTAATCCGCGGATCACGGAGATTCAGCCTGGCTCATATGCAACAATGGACGGCTACCACGCCGGTCTGGAGCCTCGGTTCAAACAGGCCACCAGCGTGCTTGCGACGGTCATCAGTCGTCGGCCCGACTGGATCGTCACCGACGCCGGGAACAAGACCGTTGGTGCAAGCCAAGCCATACTGAAAGACTACGATTATTCGATCTTGCGCTACGACGAGGAACATGGAATCTTTAACATCGATAGCTCATGCAAGCTGAAAGTAGGCGACAAGGTGGAACTGCTCTGTGGCTACACGCCGTTCGCCGTCAATTACTTCGAGGCCTACTACGTCGTTGAAGGCGACACTGTCGTCGACATATGGCCGATCATTCCTCGGGGCCCGGAGCACGGCGGCCTCCTGAATGCGTTCACGGACCGTTGACAGTGGACCTTGAACCGTTCTACCATGATCATGACGAACCATAGTCAGGCACGACAGAACGTACTGAACCATCCTGCCAGCTGAAGCCTATCTACTTGTCGCGACGGCTGAGAATGACCGCCAGAATGACTATGATTACGAAATTTGGAAAAAGAGATATCAAAATGAAGCTCTGAAGGGCAAGTCCTGTTGTCGATCTTTCTCCTCGATAGAACATTAGCAGGCCCGCAACAACTGATGAACAAATCAAGAGATAGATCACAACCAAATAGGGTTCAAGCCTTGCTCTGCTCAGCCCTCTCTTCCGCTGAGACAAGTACATTCCCACAAGAGCAATCTCTGACCCCAACAGTGCCAACGAGACAATCATGCTGAGTCCCAGAGCTTCAAGTCCTTGGCCGCTCATACCATTCACTTCGCCAATAGGCGTACAGTGTCAATGCTAGCAACATAGGTATGGGCCATTTGGAAAACTCTTCGCTACGCGCCTGACCAAGGCCCTAGCGATCGCAACGAAAGGACGCAAAGGCATGAAACGAACGAAGACAAGCAACTAGGGAATGAAGTCTGTTGGAAACAGTGGCTTGTGTGAAGCGGCTCTTGAGACTACGGTGAGTTGTTCCTCCTCACTCATGGGTTCGAAGCGTTCTGCTGCGTCGATCATCATACTCGCCAGTCGGACATCTGATGCAGTGGTCGCCGTAGTCACGTCTTGGGAAAGAGTGAACCGAAGTGCTTTGTCGATCTCTTCTTGGGTCTCAAAGGGTTGATACCAAGTGTTGTACTGCCCCTTCTCGTTAGGCCACGGTCCTTTTGCAATTGCTTTCATAGCTATCACACCTACGCTTCTCTTCTTTGCCAGAGTCAATACCGGTCCGTAATCGTTTTCGGGTCGTAAATGCGCCTTCAGAACACAGTTCACGGGAAGCAGCACAGTGTCGAAGTCGAAACGTCCCAAAGCCTTCGCAATGATGATGGGATTATGGCTCGTTATGCCGACATACTTGACGAGCCCCTGCTTCTTCGCCTCCAGTATTGCCCGTATTGCACCGTCCGGTCCGAGAGCCGTTTCGAGTTCATCTGGTTTGTCCAGCTGATGCAACTGGTACAGATCGAAGTGGTCGGCCTGCAGGCGCTCAAGACTTGTTCGAAGTTCCGTCGCAGCTTCCTTCAAAGTTCGCTTCATTGTCTTACAGGCGAGGAAGATGTTTCCTCTGTATTCCTTGATCCATCTCCTGAAGCCGAGTTCCGAATCGCCGTATGTTGGAGCCACGTCAATGTGGTTTACTCCCCGATCAAGAGCATGCTCTATGAGCGCATCGACCTCGCCTTCTCTAGGTTTGCCTATGAAGACAGCACCGCCGAGAGTAAGGATCGTGCTATTTTGTCCGGTTCGACCTAGAGGCCTCTTCTCCATTTGAGACCAACCTTCTCATGTTCTCTCTAATCTGCAGTAAGTATCTTCCGTCTCCGTGTACGCACCCGTTCCGATCGCCGTCTCGTCCAATTCTGGTTGTGCGTAATCACCATGTTTTAGCGCATGCGACTCAGCTTGCCAGCCCGCTCCAATCGTACTGTAACATGTTGGCGATCAGGGTTTGGTAGAACTCCATCCGTTCTTTGTACAGTCTTACCCGTTCTGGGTTCGGTGTGAAACGCCTGCTTGTCTTGGCGAAGGCGCTTGCCTTCTCTTCGATATTGCTGAAAACTCCAAGTGCGTGGCCGGCAAGCAAGGCCGCCCCCAGCGTTCCAGGTTCTGGCTGATCCACCACTTCTATTGGGGTCATAGTCAGATCCGCTTTCAGTTGCGTCCACCATTCGGAGCGGATTCCTCCGCCCACTCCTCTAAACGTGCCCACTCTAGCACCTGCTTCCCTGAACCGAGTCACGGTGTAGTGCAAATCATATGCGATGCTTTCCATCATTGCCTTGACGACGTCGAGACCGGTAGTAGCGAGAGTAAGGCCCATGAGGGCACCACGCAATTTGCTTCCTCCAACCCATGGCACAGTGGCGCCCGAAACATGAGGAATGGCGATCACGGAACCAGGCCTTGGGCTCGTTGCCTTGAGTTTACGATCCGTTTCTTCAATTTGGAAATCCACTAGACCTCTTGCCCAATTCACGGCTGCATTTCCAGTTGGGTTGAGTGCGTAGATTACCATGCTTGCTTTGCCTGGGAAAGGCCCGATTGAAACGCCCATTTCCATGAGCTTGGAAGCTCGTGGTGAGGACTCAACTGGTAGGAGAATGTCCTCCCATGAACCGCTGATGAGGCACCCTGTTTCTATCTCAGAAACTCCGGAACCGACAACGCAACAGACGCAGTCGTTGGCGCCCACTCCCAGCTTGACGCCTTCACGCAGACCCAACTGACTAGACACGTCACTTCTCAAATTGCCAATTATCTTCCCCCATGGTTCAACTTCAGGCAGTAGCTCAGGCCTGATCTTGAATTGGGAGACACGTTCCGGTGACCATTGGTGAGTCTCGAAGTCATAGACAAGATATCTTCCCGCACAGCTTCTATCGATGACCGCTCGGCCAGTAAGTCTAAGGGAGAAGTACTCTCCCCAGCCAACGAAGTACCTAGCTTTCGCCATCACGTCCGGCCGATTCTTCTCCCACCAGAGCAGCCGGCAAACAGGATCCATCCGCTCAGGCAAATGACCACAGAAATCGAACCACGTCTCCGGAGGATACCGGCTCAGAATTGTCTTCTCAAGTCCGCTTTCACGGGTGTCGGCGGTCATTATGCAGGGGCCGAGTGCCTTCCCATTCGCGTCAACGGGAAAAGCCTCTCTCATCGAAGCAGACACCCCAATCCCCATCGGAGGATCCCGATTCACCCGATCCATTGCAGCTAACCTCCGCAATCCGTCGGCGGCATTCATCCAAACCTCTTCCGGGTCAACTTCCCAAGCACCGGCATGCGGATGATGCGGAGAATGAGGCGTATGGATGCTTCCGAGAAGTGCTCCTTCCAGATTGTACGCGGCAATCTTCGTCCCAGTGGAACCCACATCGATTCCGATGAGGCTCAAGAACTCTCATTCTCCGGTCAAAGGAGACGACTGCAGTTCAGATAAGCCATGCCTATGCGTTGGGAGCGTCGCCAATCCGGATCCGGACTCTCCAGATCGGCGCGATGGAGATAGCGTGGGCCACCGGGCACCCGCCGATAGTCCTGTATGTCTCTAGCCAGAGTGCCGCATGTGTGAACTCTTGGTTCAGCGCATACAACAGCAATGGACGATCTTGTGCTGTTGTACGGAGCTGAAGCTATAGACCGCAACGAAGCTGAATCGTGTGACCAATCAACCTATTTGGGCATTGATTTCAGGAAGTCTCGAGTCGCTGAGATGGTCGAATCGATTTCTTGATCTGTGTGTGGAAATGTCACGTAGAAATGCGGGACGTCAGGGGTCAAGGCCAATATGCCCTTTGAGAGCATATATTTGTAGTACTTCATCTCCGTTTCCACGTCAACGCTCAATAGCAACGATCTCGCGTCCGTGACTTTTGCGCCAGCTCTTAGGAAGTGAATCTTCACAGTCGATTTGTATCCTGTTACGCGAGCATTGCCGTGGGTCTCTTCGATCGCCTCCTCCATACCCTTCATTAGTTTTTCACCGAGCCTGTTCATGCGGGGGTACATGGATCCCTCTTCGTACACTTTCGTCGCTTCGTAACCTGCATGCATGACTAGACTATTCCCGGCGTATGTGCCTCCTTGGTACACACTCTGCGATCCAGGATGCTTACGCACGTCCATCAGCTCCATGATTTCAGATCTTCCTCCCACAGCTCCGACAGGTAGCTCTCCCCCGGCGATCGCTTTCCCGAAAGTTGTCAAATCGGGGGTGATGCCATACTCTGCTTGAGTTCCACCCGCGTTAGTCCTGAAGCCGGTGACGATCTCGTCAAGTATCAGCAACGTGTCAGTGTCGCTGCAGGCTTCCCTCAACCCTTTTACGAATTCCTTGTCCTCGGGGATAGTATAGGCTGAGGGAAATGTTTCGAGCCAGACACACGCCAAATCCTTCTGCTTGATGGCCTTGTGCGCTGCATCTGCGTCGTGCAAGGGAAGCACTACCGTGTTCTTCTGCGAGAGAGGGTCGTGTCCGGCCGAGTCTGGTCCATGTGCTGGACCATGTGTAGCAGTATGGATCGACTCGACATAGCCGTGAAAAGCCCATTCAAACTTCGCTATCTTGGCTCTCTTGGTGTAGGCCCTAGCGAGCTTAATGGCGTGCAAGATCGCTTCGGTGCCGCTGTTGTTGAACGTTATCATCTTCACGCTAGGAACGAGCTTGCACACCTGTTCGGCAAGTTTAACCTCCCACTCGTTACAGACGCCCAGGTGAAACCCGAGCTCACATTGTTCCTTCACTGCTTTGACGACAGCGGGGTGCAAATGACCCAATACTTCTGCACCATGAGCCATCCAGAAATCTGTGTAGACATTGCCCTCGAGGTCTTCGAGTTTGCTCCCGTAAGCCCTTTTACCATAGAAAGGATAGGGATCCCATCTTCGAAAAGGCCTTGTTGCTCCACCAGGAATAACTTTCTTCGCTCTTTCAAACCATTGCTGAGAGATTATCTTCACCAGCTCGCCGCTAGTTGCGTCCAATTTTGATATAAGATTATCGAAAGCGCGTCACAGGAGGAGTCACGTATGATAGGGCATTTGTGTGCTGCCGCGTGACCAACGTCAGGTGATGCTCCCCTTGATCTCCTTTCTGTGTACCAAGGCGTGGTCAGAGGGAAGCTGGCTTGATTCCGATCAGACGAATCATCCATGTCAAAGATCTCTTGAGAGCTTAACAACAAGCCTTAAGAAGTTTCTTCGGTCGAGCAAACGTAGTTGAGGAATAACTTCTTGACCAAGATTATTGACGTGACAGGACCGATCTACACAAAAATGTGGAATTACGGTCCCCCATATCCTGAGATCAAGATCGAGCCTTTGCCTAAAGTCCCTTGGCTGAGACATGAGGTCTACTCTGACATCTTTGTTGGAATGGGATCTCAGACTGGAACATACATCGAAACGAACGCCCACTACTTCAAGGATGAGAAGAAGCTCTCAGATGTACCAATCGAGAAACTGTTCATGGTTGACGCGACAGTTCTGAATCTAAAACCCAAAGGCCCGAAAGAGGCTATACGGCGGGAGGAGATCACTGCCCTGAAACCTGAGATTCATGAAGGAGACGCGATTCTGTTCGGCACCAGATGGGGACAGAGATGGCGAGATCCAAACTTCGTGAAAGATTCTCCATACCTAACATACGACACAGTAATGTGGTTCCTAGATCAAAAACCCTCGATACTTGGCGGAGACATACCCGTATTTGACAATCCAGACGACCCACAAGGGTTTTGGGACAAGTTCTTCCGATCCGGAACACTGCTCTTGGCCCCTCTAGTTAACCTTGAGAAAGTAACCAAACGGCGAACAAAGCTTGTCGCGCTGCCCCTGAACGTGGAAGGAACCTGCTGCGCGCCCTGTCGGACCATAGTAGTGGAGGAATAGGAAAGATCTGGTTCTTGCAGCACGACTAGTCTCGAAGCCGCAGGTCATATATATCTAGTCTCGACCCGTGCAGTAAGATTCAATTCGAATTTCCAATTCGGTGGAGCTGAACATACATGGTTAAGAAGAGAACAAAAGTCCGTGGCAAGGTTCGATCTCGAGGCGTAAGCAAAGCGAAAGAGAGCTCAAGGATAAGAGGGCCCATCCTGTTCGCCTCAATGCTTCCGGCCCCAGAGGGCCCAACGGTGGGTCCTAACGGTTGGATTCTGAACGTTTGCAGTTTCACGACTGACAAGACCTGGCCGCGGAAGGCCGGGGACATCGCGGCCACGCACATCACCAAGCCGCTCGCGACGCATACCGTGTTCAACACCTCTACGGATAAGGTGACCGGGATACCAGCGGCGCTGAAGTTTGGCCCGGACGGGAACCTCTACGTGACCGACGAGGGCCGCCTGGCCATCGTGAGAGTCACCCCTGAAGGCGAGAAAATGGACTTCATCTTCGAGTACCAAGGCAAACACATCAATGGCCCAAACGATCTATGTTTCGACAAAGATGGGAATCTCTTCTTCACAGATCCGTGGAAGAGTTCTCTCAAGAATCCGGTAGGCGCCGTGTACGGCTACGCATGGAAGACCGGCGAGCTCCACCAGATCCACAGCGGTCTGGCATTTCCAAACGGCATCTTGGTACGTGAGGGCCGAGTCTACGCTGCGGAAACCCAAACAAGCAAGATATGGACTTACGACGTGGTCGGCCCAGGAGAGGCAAAGAACCCGAGAGAGTTTTGTAGACTGCCGGATCTCATTCCGGACGAGAAAGGCTGGACGGGACCAGACGGCATGTGCTTTGATGAGGAAGGCAACATCTACATCGCCACCCTTGGCCTCAAAGGAGGAGGTGTGCTCGTTTACAACCCCGAGGGAAAACTGATCGAGACTATCCACACCGGTGGTGCTCGCACGACCAACGTGTGCTTCGGAGGACCGAAACACGATCAGTTGTTCGTGACCGTCGACGATCTTGCGGCCATGGTCGTCTTCGATCTGGGAGTCAAAGGATACCGTTTGCCCTTCTGCCCGTCAAGATCGGAGGATCATCCTTGGGCTAAGATGCTTCCCCAAGCCCCGAAATCCGGGAGTGATTAGCTATGGTGGAATTTGATCTTCTCTTCAAGAATGGCATGATAATCGACGGCACCGGATCGCCAGGTTTTGTCGGCGATGTCGGTGTTGCGAATGGGCGAATCCAGAAGATGGGAAAGCTCTGGGACGCGAAGGCAAAACGGACAATCGAGATACGGGGTCACATGATCGCGCCAGGATTCGTGGACATGCACACTCACTCCGACCTCATGCTGCTGGCCTATCCCAAGGCTGAAGCCAAGACCATGCAGGGAGTCACCACGGAGGTGATCGGCCAAGATGGACTCTCTTTCGCACCAGCGAATCGTGAGGCGATGGAAAATGTGCGTGCCATGACCGCTGGTTGGAACGGCGAGCATGAATCCATCAAGTTTGATTGGTCTAGCGTGAAGGAGTACCTGGCCAAGTTCGATGGCCATACCTCCCCCAATGTTGCCTTCTGTGTACCGCACGGGACCGTTCGGCTTACTGTGATGGGAACTGAGAACCGCCGCCCGACGAAGGAAGAGATGCAGGAGATGCGACGCTACGTCCGGCAAGGCATGAAGGAGGGCGCGGTTGGACTGTCTACGGGCCTGTCCTACGTGCCGGCCCTTTTTGCAGATAACGACGAACTGATGCAACTGTGTGAAGAGACGGCGCAACTAGGAGGCTACTTCAGTCCCCATCACCGAAGCGTCGGGAAGGGCGCGCTCGAGTCCTATGCTGAAATGGTTGAAGTCTGCAAGAAGGCGCGTTGTCCGCTGCACCTGACCCACTGCGTGATGAACTTCCCAGGCAATGAGGGCAAAGCCGTTGAGCTCGTGAAGATGCTCAACTCCATCGACCGGCGCGAGGTGGATCTCACAGTGGACTCCTATTGTTACTTGCCGGGATCCACGACCCTCGCGTCGATGGTGCTGCCTCCCTGGGCAACGACAGAGGGAGCCGCGGGAATGCTCGCGAACCTTGCCGACGACGAGAAATGTCGCCGCATGAAACACGAAGTTGAGGTTGAAGGCATTGCCGGCTACCACTTCGTCCCGATGGACTGGAACAGTCTCGAGATCAGCTCAGTACCGAGCAAAGAAAATCAGCGCTGGGTTGGGAAACGCGTATCCGAGATCGCGAAAGAGCTGGGCATTGAACCCTTCGAGGCAGCTAGGAGACTCTTGCTGGAGGAGAAGCTGAACGTTAACATTCTTGCACATGTCGGCCACGACGATAACGTCCGCACTGTCATGACTCTGCCCTACCACACAGTGGGGAGTGACGGCATCATGACTGGCCAGAAGCCTCACCCACGTGCGTGGGGGGTCTTCGCCCGATATTTGGCAAAATATACCCGGGAAGAGCATATGTTCACTTGGCAGGAGATCATCCGACATATGTCCACCGTCGCCTATCGACGCCTCGGTCAGTATGATCGCGGGATCATCCGCCCCGGCATGTTTGCGGACCTCGTGGTCTTCGACCCCGAGAAAGTGCGTGACACCGCAACCTTCGAGAATCCACGACAGTATCCTGAAGGGATCCCTTACGTGGCTGTCAACGGTGTGTTGGTGAAGGATAATGGGGTCCACACGGGTGCCCTACCCGGACGGGTCCTGAAACTAGACATTGTCCAGTGAGCTTTCATTGCGATGGATGTTTGCAGATCTGTATCCGCGAGTGGCAAAGCACTCGCGGACATTGCCGAGTCCCCGGCTATTGTTGCAGGGTGCGGCGCACGATCTCCTTGAGCTGCCCTGGATCAAAGGCCTTCCGCCATTCCGGGTTGATGACCATCTTGCTCCCCTCGCGGATGGCGGCCATGGCAGAATCTGAAATGGTAGACTCGGCGAACCGGAACATGATGGCGAGAGCCGCCCGCGCATGACCGAGGATAAACGCGGTTGCAGCCTCACGCGGCACGCCGGCCCGCACAGCCTCCTCGAGCGAGTCTCGCATCAAGACGATTGCGGGCACATTGATGATCTCGGAAGCCAGCGGTTCCAGAATCGCCATCTGTTCGAGAGTAATCGCGTGGGCATTTGCCACCGGGGCAAACATCGCGCGGCACAGGCGCTCTGCCTCACCCATCACGTTCTGCGATCCTTGCATCAATGAGATAACGATGTCCTGAACTCCGCAGGTCCCTCCATAATAGTCTCTGTAGGCCTCACCAGAGGGCTGCTCGGAAAACAGTGCTGGATGACACGGATGACAGACGACATAGTTGATACCTTCGCGAGTTGCAACTTCGCCCAGTAGAGGTGCAGATGGATCCAGCAGAACGAGCGTTGCGCCCTTTCGCATCATCGGCACCAACTCCCTCGAGGTCGAGGATATCTGCGTGTCGCCTACTGCCAGCACGACGAATTCAGCGCTTCCCACCGCTACTTCGGTAGGAACAACTGACAGGCCCTGTTCTTTCAAGCGCGCGGTACCGGCTTCCCCTTTTTCGCAGAGCATGAGATCGTAATCTGTCCTGAGAAGACACTTGGTGATGCGGTGCCCGATCCGGCCTGCCGCTCCGACGAGCGCAACACGCGGGGCCATAATATCGTCCTTCGTTCGGCATGCCCTCCGCACGTCTCATATTAGTCTTTGTTGAGAAAGATGGGTTGTCATGAGATTCTTCTCCTAACCGTACTCGCACAAACAAGCACAGCAGATGATGAGTAATCTGGTGTGGGTGCGAATGGCATCAAGTGGTGCGTCATGGCGAGGAGAAGATTCAAAGATGGCATCAACGTAGCGGTTCTATCTCTTGGGAGTGGATGTCTGATGTCGAATCTCGAAAGCATCGACCCAGGCGCACTTGATGATCTGAAGCGCAGCGTGGTTGAGGTTGCCCGTGGACTATTCGAAAACAAGTTGGTGGTGTCCACCTTCGGAGTTGTTAGCACAAGGATTCCCAAAACCGACTATGTCCTAATCACTCCGAGTGGTTTCAGCAAAGCACGCCTAGACAAGGATAACTTAATCATCGTTGACCTTGAGGCGAATTTGGTGCAAGGCAAGTTCAGACCGTCCGTGGAGACGCCGATGCACACGCACATTCACAAGCGACGGCCGGATTTGAGCACAGTCATCCATACACACTCGCCGATGGCTTGCGCATTTGCCGCCGCGAACATGGAGATACCTTGCGTGTCTGCAGAGCAGGCCTTCTATTTGGGAGGGAGAGTGCCGCTCGTCAGGGAATACTCTCTTCCTGGAACAAACAAGCCGAGTGAGCTTGAGAACATCGTGAAAGCACTACAGAACATAAATGCGGTGCTCATGAGGAAGCATGGCGTCGTTGTTGTCGGGAAGACCCCTGAGGAAGCACTCGATACTGCCATAGTCCTCGAAGACGTTGCGGCAATAGCCCTTCACTCGATCCTACTGTCCAGACCTAGAGAATTCACGTCGCGGGAACTCAAGTACCTGAAGAACTTCAAAGCAACAAAATACGGACAGAAACCAGCAACGTAGTGACTCGCAAAGAGGGGGAGCAATCAAATTGGTCGACAACTACATTGCCGCGATAGATGCAGGAACCGGAAGCGGAAGATGCGTCATCTTTGATCTGGAAGGCGGGCAAGTTTCGTTTGCGACAAGAGAATGGTCGCATGCCGCTCTCCCGGATGCTCCTGGCTCACAGGTCTTTGACACGGAGAGAAACTGGAGACTCATTTGTCAGTCCATCAAGGAGGCGCTCGATCGAGGCAAGATCAAACCCGAGCAGATACGCGCCGTCAGCGCCACGAGCATGAGAGAGGGCATGGTGCTCTACGATGCCCAAGGCAAGGAGATTTGGGCATGTCCGAACGTGGATTCCAGAGCCAGAAACGAGGTGGACCAGCTCGTCAAGAAAGGCTTTGCGAGGAAGATCTACTTCACCGGGGGCGATTGGCTCTCAATTACTTCGCCGCCTCGATTCCTGTGGATCAAGAAGCGCCAACCTGAAGTCTACAGGAAGACCGCTCACATGACAATGATCGGCGATTGGATCCTCTACAAGCTGAGCGGACGATTCGTGACCGATCCGTCCCTCGGCTCGAGTTCTGACTTGTTTGATCTCTCGAAGAGGACTTGGTCAGACAAGATCATAGACCTGTGCGGACTAAGACGGGAGATATTCCCCGAGGTATACGAACCCGGAACAGTTGTTGGCGAAGTGACAATGGAGGCCGAGAGGGAGACCGGCCTGAAAGCGGGGACCCCGGTTGTCGCCGGAGGTGCCGACACACAACTCGGCCTAGTAGGTATCGCCGCAGTTCGACCATACAAAACCACAACCATCGGAGGGAGCTTCTGGCAGCAGACGATTGTAACGAGCAAGCCTGTGATCGATCCAAAGTGCAGACTCCGCACGCTTTGCCATTCAGTGCCAAACCTCTGGATGACCGAAGGGATAGGATTCTACTGCGGACTCACGATGCGTTGGTTCAGAGATGCGTTCTGTGAACACGAAAAGGAACTGGCGAAGAGAGAAGGCGTAGACCCGTACTACCTTCTTGAGAAACAAGCGGAGACTGTGCCGCCTGGCTCAAATGGTGTCATACCAATTTTCTCGGATATCATGAACGCGAAGAGATGGATGCATGCAGCGGCATCTTTCATTCAATTCAACGTCGAGCAACCTCAAGCATCCGGCAAGAAGGAATGCTTCAGAGCCATCGAGGAAAGTGCTGCCTACGTTTCCTACGGACATCTGAGAATACTCGAATCCATCACAAGACACGGATCCAAGGAAATCGTCTTTTGTGGTGGTGCGTCCAAGGGCTTCCTCTGGCCACAGATACTGGCGGACGTATTCGGGCTAACTGTGAAGGTGCCGGTCGTGAAAGAGGCCACGGCCCTTGGGGCATCCATATGTGCAGGCGTCGGCGCAGGACTCTATCCCAACATTCCCGACGCGGCTGAGAGACTAGTGAAGTGGGAACGCACCTTTGAACCCGACGAGAAGAACCACACAGCATACATGAAGACCTATCAGCACTGGAGGAAAGTCTACGAGAGATGTCTAGGAATGATCGAAGATGGTCTTGTTGAGCCCATGTGGCGCGCGGCAGGAACCTAGTCTAGTCGCAGCAATGGGCTTGAGTACCTGGAGCGTCCAAGAGGGTCACTCTCATGACGTGTGTCATTGGAACCGACATAGGAACATCAAGCGCGAAGTCTGTCTTAGTGAATGTTGAGACAGGGGACACTTTGGCCGCAGCTTCGTCCTCTGAATACCAACCTGACTCTCCCATGACGAAGTGGTCGCAGCAAGACGCGCAAGTGTGGACGGACGCATGTTTCGAATCGATCAGAAAGGCGCTGGCACTGTCGAAACCTAGAAGGGTCAACCCAGATGATGTGTCTGCCATATGCATATCTGCGCTGAATCCAGGGAGCGGAATCCCTCTTGACAGGCAACTCGAACCGATACATCCTGCATTGATTTGGAATGACACGAGAGCAGTCAAAGAATCGCGCGACGCTGTAGAGAAGGTAGGTCAAGAAAGACTCGCGGCCGTAACGGGCAACACATCTGATCCCTATTTCGGATTCACAAAGATGCTGTGGATAAAGAACAATCTCCCGAGGATATGGGAGAGAACATACAAGTTCGCCACTCCCAATGGTTACGCCGCGTATCTGCTCACCGGAGTACTGCACTACGACTTGTGCTACGCAGGGAACCTAGGAGGAATATTCGACATCAATCATCTAGACTGGTCGGATGATCTCCTCGGTGAGTTCGGCATCCCCCGAGACAAGTTGCCTGACTTGATCTCTTGCGACCAAATCGTTGGCGAGGTAAGTTCGCGAGGAGCTGAGCTCACTGGACTGAAGAAAGGCACTGCAGTAGCCGCCGGAGGAGATGACGCGCCAACAAGTGCTCTGGGAAGCGGTGCTCTGAATGATGGAGAACACAATTTCATGTGCGGCACCAGCGGTTGCTGGAACATGATCCAAGACGACAGAGTCAAGCCTTGGAAGATGACGACGAAACTCATCAACTACCCATTCGTTGTTGAGTCCGATCACAAGCTCGAGAGCTTCGGAGGATCGAAGACGACTGGACATTGTTTCCGATGGTTCGCGAATCTCACCGGCATGGCTGAGAGAGCCTTGGACGAGCAAGCGGAATCCTCGGTAGCCGCTGAGAAGGGAATCTCTTTCATTCCGCAGATGATGGGGGAGAGAACTCCTGACTGGAACCCTAGCAGATTCGGTAGCTTCCATGGTCTAGCTGGAATGCCAACAAGAGGAGAACTCTACAGAGCGATACTGGAGAGCGTGGCATTCGACCTGCTCAGACACGAGGCTCCTGCGAGGAATGCTGGAATCGAGCTCTCAAAGATCATGTTGATCTCGGGACCCACGGCGAAGAGCAGAACCTATCGCAGGATCTTGACTGATGTCACAGGCTACAGAGTTCTACACGCCACCAGGAGCAACGAGGCTCCAGGTGGAGACGCGTTGATCGCGGCTCTAGCAAGCAAGCAAATACGAGATGCCGGCGTCATTAAGAAGTGGCTGAAGCTGGAAGAGGAAGAGGCAACTGAACCAAACGATGCGACGCACAGAAAATACATAGAATACTTCGAAAAGGTGTGGCTTCCAAGTTACATGGCCGCAAAATCCATTGATGATACCATAACTTCTTGGACTTCAAAGTAGACTTCTGACCTTTGACATCAGGACTCACCCGCACTCGTCCTAAGGCTCCCGGGAACGCCGCGTAAGAAAAATCCCACGAAAACGCCTGAACCAGCCACAGATCCGCCAACCTGGCGCAATGACCTATGAGGCCTGTTTCGCGAGTTTGGAATACATCTGGTCGATGTATTCCTTGCTTCTCCTGCACTCTCCAAAAGGATCCTGCAATGGAAAGATGTCCAAGCCCACGTACCCTTTGTAGTCGATCCTTTTCAAAGCCTCGAAGAACTGTGTGAAGTCATGAACAACTCCCGGGGCCAAGTCATCGTCCCAGTCTCCATAGTTGTCGCACAGATGAACGTGAAACAGGGCTTTGTCGAGTTTCTCAACAGTGGTTGGCAGATCCTCTTTTGCGTACATGGCATGACCTGTGTCCAAGAGCACCCCTAGGTTGCTTGAGCCAACTTGGTCAATCAACCTGAGCACCGCGTCAGCGTTTGCTATTAGAGAGAAGTTGCGCGTCTCCTTAGGCTTGTATTCAAATGCCAACTTCAAACCCGCATCAGCAGCAGCGTCAACGCAATCAGCGATTCCTTCTCTCATCCAATTCCAAGCATCCTTGAAACTCACCCCCAATGGATGTGGAAAACCGTCACAATCCGGAGAAATGCCAACCATCCTAGTTCCAAACGCTTTCGCCGTCTCAAGGGACGCCTCAAGGAGCTGAGTTACGTCTCGCCTGACTTTTGCATCAGGGTGAGTGAAGGCGGCCAGAGGCCAGTGAACCGCGATGTCTACGTAGAGAGAAGGCACTTCGAGCTTGTAGCGCTTGAGCAATTCGTTCGTTTTGCGAACTTCTTCGCTTGAACAGTCCTTCGCAGGGTCGAATACGCCCAACTCAATTCCATCAAAGCCTAATTGGCTTAGGCCTTTCATGACTTCCTCGAGGGGAGCTCTCTTACCTAGTCTGAAGAAGCGCGTCTGTCTCTCAAAGAATGCCCATACGTTCGCGGAGGTCCTCCACAAATTCGTCACGGAACGTGAGTTTCATTTCGACGCGTATTTAGCGCTTAGTATTGAGAGTCTCGCTGGGTTACGTATTCTGTAGAGCCTAGCGTAGTAGGTTCTGTTGATCCGGCACTTGAATCTGAGCGCTGCATCTACCAGTATCCGAAGGCAGGCGCTGGGAACCACTGCATCGGATATCGCGGGTACGTGTATGGAGTCATTGTAGGATAGTACGGCTGATAGTAATTGTATGGTTGGTAATAGGGAGACCAGTATTGATGGTAGTACCACGGATAGGACAGAGCCATACCTGCTGCTCCACCGACCGCGGCCCCGGCTAGGCCTCCTATCGCTGCCCCAGCAAGTCCACCAAGAGCCAATCCGCCGAATCCGCCGAGAGCTGCACCGCCAAGGGCACCTAAGATCACAAGAGCCATCTTGATCACATGTCTAAGTTCGTGGGGAGGGGATTCTAAACCATTCGGTTTCCAAAGCCCCACGATCTGAGGCATTCACGTTTACGGTACAATCCCGCCTATCAGGGTCGTATCGTGTATACATCGCTGTAACAATTGGCCCAGACCGCCTAGGACGGAACAACAGCTCCGTCCGGGTTGACGCTCTTCACCTTCTCGACTCCGGGGAACACTGTGGCGGTCAGTTGGCTCTCGAGGGATGCATTGCCTTCGAGTTTCTTGATGGTTCCCCTTTTCAGCTGCTCGTAGGCTGTGAGGTGGCCGGAGCATGGTTCCAGCGCGATACAGTACGCCTTTCCGAACCATGGGTGATCAGGTATTCGGTAGCTCTGCCAGAACCAGAGACCGGGAAATACCGATAGGTCCCATCTCAGCGCGAACCCGAGCTTGAGATCCGGATTCACGACAGCATACCATGGTTCCTTGATGTTTGTAATGAAG
>Ga0116104_1000678_pt1 | contig 20610 bp, 18 predicted proteins | sample June2015DPH_4_15_FD_89715 | JGI IMG/M metagenome (GOLD analysis project Ga0116104, IMG submission 89715) | Peatland microbial communities from SPRUCE experiment site at the Marcell Experimental Forest, Minnesota, USA - June2015DPH_4_150 | ecosystem: Environmental > Terrestrial > Soil > Wetlands...
GAGCGCGATTACATCCTGCGCAAGCTGGAGGAAAACCAGGGCAACGTCACCCGCACTGCCGAAGCTCTCGGCCTGGAGCGCAGCCATCTTTACCGGAAAATGAAATCCCTCGGAATCGCCGTGAGCGGGTAGGCTAGGCATTAACATCGAACGACGGGTTCATTGTCTCCGTGAACTCGAAATCGCAACTTCGAGCCGGAGCGTTTTGTGGGCACGGGTTCCCTGCCTCAAGGCAGCCTCTGCGGCAAATCGGTTCGTACAAAGGACCAGTCATCTAGCCCGGCGCAGCAGGCGGCTCCCCAGCATGGCACTAAGATGCCTTCCTCGAGCAACCAGACAGGTCGTTTGGAAGCTGGCGGGGACGACGGGAATCGAACCCGCGACCTCATGCGTGACAGGCGAGCATAGGATGGCTAACTCGTTGACCTTGCGGCACGGTTGGCAACCCAAAAGCACGCAAAAACACTCTTGGAACGCCCAAGTTGTACCGATCTTGTACTCGTTTCGGTGGTCTGCGGATTGATCGCCTCCAGCAGCAGCGACACTTCAATCACCTTCTTGACTACAGCGTTTAGAAAGATCGCCACTCTTTGGCGTCGACGAAAAGACCAAGGTGTTCGACATTTTCTGTAGCCACTGAGCCTGTAACTTGGAGGGCTTGGGCGGCCAGAATGACATCGGCATCGAGTGCTTTGGGGTCAGCCGTAGGACTACCTCGGTTCCGAGCCTGGGCCCATAGTTCAGCGGCCTTCAGCATCACATCGGTGTTGATCGGGAGATAGTTCAGAACGGACTTGAGCCGATCAAGCCGGTTGACGCTTTCTTGGAGGCCCGCACGGATAAGCTCGCGGCGCACTTCGTAGTCTGCGATCTCGGGGATGTAAATAATCGCACCTTCCCTTAGGAGACGTTCGAGCCAGTCCGCGATCTCGCGGTTGGGGCGGGGATGGGAAATCTTGCCCAGGGGGCCGGTGTCAAGGACAATTCTGCTCGCCATAGTCAATCACTGAACCTTTTGCGATAGGAGAGGCGATCCTCTTCAATAGCCTCCTTCAGTCGAGGCCATACTCGCTCGTCGTAACCCGACTCGTCCGCGAGCCATTGGTGGAGAAGCCGGATGGCGGCCTCGTTTTGCGCAGCTTGCGCTATCGTTTCCGATCCTGTTCCCTGGATGGGCTCGATGTGCTGTTGTCCTTTTGGCAAGAAGCTAATCTCCTCGAACGTTACCAACTTCGTCGGTCCGCCCAATTGGAATTTCCCCCCTCCACGCCAAACGAGTCACAGGCGCAAGGGGGTTAGTGACCATCCCCATTGTACAATACGATTGCGTTGGAATTGCGCCAAAATAGCGTTCAGATGAAATCGCCAGCCGATTATACCCTATTGAAATCTCGGCGCTTTGTAGCCTGGATTGCGCCAAGATTGCGTCCTATGTTGTGCATAATTGCGTTTCTGCGCAATCCTTCCGGCGCTACTCCGGGGTATGGCCGGAATCCGAGCGGACCGGATTCAGGCACGCGGCGTGCCAACTATTTTTTCACGGGTCGACAAATGTGAGAACCCAATCTTCCCTGCGGTTCACTTGCGAAGCGTGGCGTGGTGATGGACCGGGAAACTGTCAAACCATGGTGGGCACCCAAACGAAGCGGACGCGGGCACGCCACTTGCCAACTATTTTTCGCCGGTCGACAGATGTGAGAACCAATGGCTGTATAGAAACAAATGGGCGGCTGCCAACTTGCCGTTGTAGTGAAGGGAGGAGCGCTGGCCAACCGGAGGTTGGCCAGTCGCCGTTTTTGGGGGTGTCACTGGCCGGGATAGCCTGCGCGAAGGATTTGGTCGGCGGCGCGGAAGATTCGCTGCCGGGAACGTCCTCTGGCGCGCCAGCCTTGATTCCGATGCTGGATGTAACCTCGGTTGGACTGCACCCCTGCGCTTTCGCCTTTTCATTTAGGACCAAGCCAGTGGGCCAGAATTCACCGCAGTGGATAATTTTGCCCAAGAATATGACCTGAGTGCAAAAAGGCCTTGGGCCCTCGGCGCGGTAAGCAGCAAGCTCACTTGTGGAGTATCTGACCTGGATGTCGACTCTCATTCGAGCGTCTGCTTTGGCCAAAGCTGATTGATAATCTCGGCTGCCAGAATCAGGCCGTTGAGCGCTTGACCCGGCGCGAGGATTGCATGTATGCCAGGGTGGGCAAAGCTGTTCCTGATCTGGGGCAGGGCTTCGATGAGCACGTCAACGTAAGGCACCTTCGGTTCAACCTCCGTCTCTCGGGCGAAAAACTCGCTCAGTTCTTGCCTCAGTTGCTCTGCACTGGCACAAGCATTTTCGAGGGTCGGGAACCCCTCCTCGCGCAGTAACCCCGCAGCCTTGGCTTGTGTGAGAAGTTTCTTGAGCCCTCTCCGGTCTTGACCTGTGCGCTCCGGCCTCCAGGGGAGGCGTTCGCGTAGAGCCATCTCGACCACCACGCTGCTAAGAAAGTTCGCGAGCGCATAGAAGGGATAATAAAGCCAGCCATACAGGTAAAGGGTGATCACTGCGTTGAAGTAGCTGCGAACGCCTTCCGGGATTTCCCCCTGCACTTCGCAGTATCTTGAGACGATCTCGTAATGCTTCTCCAGCGATAGAAGCGGGAAGAAATCGTTGGTTGGATCGGGCTGGAAGAAATTCTCCTTGGCTTTGATGGGTGCCATGAAGATGAATCATACCACTCCTCGCACGTCTATGGTGGGCACATAAAGACGGCTGCGAAGAGGGGCGGTTGGCCAACCGGAGGTTGGCGAGCCGCCGTTTTTGGGGGGCCTCACTTTTCGGGATAGCCGGCGCGGAGGATTTGGTCGGCGGCGTGGAAGATGCGTTGGGCGGACCGCTCGGTGAATGTTTGACCTTGGCCCCAAGATTGGATGTAACCACGGCTATACTCCGCTCCTGGCAAGCCAAGGGACTCACAGCACAACAAGGAAACGGCCTCGGCTTCCATTTCCCGGAGGTCCTGTGGTGTGCGCTCGGTGTCCGAAAGGTCGCCTTCGTCGGTGTGGCCAAGCATGACGTGGCCAATTTCGTGGAAAAGAGTCTTCACCGGGAGAGCCGCAATCGGGCTGACTGCGATCTTCCGGCCACGCTTGGCGTAGCCTTGGGTGTTGCCGTCCAGGTCCTCGAAGGGAACGCGCTCAATATCCAGCGTGGCGAGGGCATTTTCTTCTTTCCATTCCGGGATGACGGGGGTCGGGTATTCCGCACCCTCGGTCTGCGACAGAACGAACCAATGGGCCTTGTACGTGAAATGGGTAAAGGAAAACTCCTCTTCCTGGTCGGTGCCGTCTTCTTTCTTAACAGTCTTGGTGCGCTTGCATGTCAGAGGCATGCACAGGGTCAACGCCTTCTCACCCTTCCTCACGAATCGGCCTAGCTCTTTCCACTTCGGGAAGGTGGCCAGTGGACCCGGTTGAATGCCGCGCTCGAAGCACTGGAACAAGGCTAAGAGTTGATTCCCGAGTGAGTAGTTGTGGAACCGGCAGTAAGCTTCGTGAATGAAACCCGGCTTCTTTACGGCTTCATCCAATAGGGCCGCCCACGAAACCATGGGCTTTCTTTCTGCACCGGTCGGCGCATCCCCTGTGCGAACCTGCAACGAACCCCCACCATTAAATTGACCTCGATTGGTCTGTTTGATTTGCTCGTTCATTTGTTTTTTTCTCCTTTTCTGCGCCCGTTTCACGCGGGGCACGAAAAGGGCGAGTGGGGCCTGCTCGCAAGTGCCAAGGGCTGCCTTTTTGCGGGGGAGCCAAGAAACTTCGCTCTCCGTAATGTTTCTTGGGGGAACCGCAAACCCGGAGGGTGTCCGTCAACTGACGGACAAAGCAGAAGCCCGCTGTGCCGCCAGCGCGCAGGCGTCTTTCCCATCTCGCCGTGCCCGCGAGAAAGCGGTGCCAGAAAAGGTGACCGGGAAAATTGTGTGGGTACCGACAGTTCTTGGTCGAGGCGTAGATCACATCTTCTTTCGGTTGCGGGTACGCGCTGGCTTGCGGCTGCGCCGTTTCTCAATTTCTAGGGGTCCTAGCTTAAGACGTATGACGTCACGGCAATTGAATTGTTCCAGGATTTGGCGCAGCGGGCGGTGGAAGACTGCGAAAAAAGCGAGAATCGCGATAAAGCCGATGAGAGGCCAGACGACCGTTATGAAATTCACCCACTTCATAATTTCCACCCGCACAATTCTTCCTGGCACCCGGCCCGGAGGCATTTCAGACGGCCTTGAGAAATCCAAGGCCGAATGACTGACTGGCTGGTCATCCACTATTCGCCTGCTTCCTTTGGCACATATCAAGACTGCATGATGGAATCGAAGCGTTCGACCGTCAAAAGTATTAAGTTGGCCTTTTCGGACTAATCGGGCGAGTTAGTTCCTGGGGTTTTTTCCGTCGTTTCCGGTCAAGATGCCGTTGCACGGCAGACTTCATCTGGGGCATGGTATATCCTGCAAAGACATGAGGATGTGCCATCTTAAGTATCTCAAGCATGTCTACAAGAAGTTGATTAGGCAAGTCTGCTCGGCGGCGTTTGGCCCTCTGGCCGTGCCGTGCCCAGTAGTGGCCGGGGGAGTCATAGTGGGAATGCATGAACTCATACAGGCTAGGGATTAAATGGCGTTGGTAGACAGGCCATCCTTGCCTAGCGCGCCTTGAAACGAGAAGACGTGAAAGGTCTCCCTTCCACATCTGATCCCATAATCCAATTTGCTCAAACGCGCGCTTCCAGGCTGTTGCTGTGGCGGCTAGGTCAAGCGGTTTGCTCCATGGGATTACGGCGCGCCGCGTTTCCTTAGTGGTTGGATTGAATGCTATAATCTGCGCGCTAGAATGATTTTGGGCCGGAGAGCCGTTTAGCGGCTTTCCCGAAACCCAAAGGACATACCGCACGTGCCAACGTCCAACTCGGGGGTTGGCCTCAAGGACAGCCCGCCAGACGAGCAACTCTGTTCCAAGAATGGATTGTTCAACTCGGGACTTCAAATCCCGGTCAAGTGAAAGCATGAAATCCTTTTTGAGAAGAGCCTTCCATTCGTCTGCCTGCTTGAGGATTTGGCTTATTTTTCGCCCCTTGAACCATTGCGCGATAAACAACGTATCGTGTGGCGTCTCAGATAGAACAATCCGGTAGATATCCTCAAACCCGATGCCCCGATTCTTAAGCCTCTGGTAGATATCGGGCTGCGCCTGGTCTTTTGCGGATTTAACCGGGTTGGGACCCTGCAAGTCCATTTCGTAGTCTACTCAATCGGCCACTTCGGAATGGCCGCGTCGATTTATGCGATGAGGCGGATGGTCGCTCAAGGCCGTGATAACTTTGCAGTAGTGCTGTGGAGAGCTATTTTGCGGGGGTTTCGCGCATCGCCTTGGCCAGATAGCTCAAGGTTGCCTGAGACAAGATCAATGCGTATTCCGATTCCCGTTCGTCAAGCAATACCGCTTCTGTTCCCGGCTCGTGTCTGCCCAAGGTGAGAAATTGGCAAAGGTCATGCATCAGCCTTGTGAGTCGCCTTCGCTTGTCCTCTTGAGGGATGGTGGTCAAAATCTTCTCGAAGGCATTTTGGTCTGGGTGTTCAAACTTCCTCTTCTTCGCTAGGTATTCAAACGCCTTGTAGCAACTCCCGAGCGTCTCGTCATCGTTGCCTTGCTCGAAATGTTCCCAGGCTGCCGTAAGATGCTCAACTGCCTTTTGCATTCCCCTCCTTTCGGGTACACCTTTGAGGGGAATTTCCATGAGGAAGTGGTCTCCATACCCCACGTCCTTTAGAGTTTTTACCCATTCAGATTGGGGAACTTTGAAGTAATTGTAATCACCTGAGTGGTCTGGTGCATAAACAGAAGCTAGCCCCAGACTCGTAAGAGGGGAGGCGTTGTCCTTCATATTAGTCGCGGTACAAAAGAACTTAACCGCCAGAAACAGGTCACTTTTGTTCCGTACCCGCTCGATTACAGTCAACGCATACGGGTGCAGCAGCAGGCTGAACCTCCAATCCTGTTCGGAGCCGATGGAGAGTTGCCTCAACTGATAGTCTTGTTCTCCATACCCCACAAACGGGCACTTCTTCGTTTCTTGTTCGTTCATGGCGCGTACAACGTGCACTTCTGCTGTCAGCCTGACGATTCCCAGATTGACTTGACCAGCATTCTTTGCCTTAAGATTCAGAAATAGCCTGGGAATCCCGGCGCTTTCTCCCGCTAGGCTCTGAAACGTTACAACGATTTGCATACGCGTCTCCTCTGTCCGTGGCGTCCTTGGTCTTCATTGCCCCCTTCGAACCCTCATCGCTCATTCTGCCAAGGGCCACTTGGGGATAGCGGCGTCAATCTCCGCCATGAGGCGAATGGTTTCGCTCAAGGCCGTGACGACTTTGCGGTAATGCTCCAGATCGTTATACGTCAGAGTCCGCCCACGACGGTCTTTGAGCCACTTTTCGCAAACCTGATAGCCGCCGATGTGGAAATTCCAGACTTCGGGAGGGACGCCTTCAAAGTATTGCCCCTTGACTCCGCTCTGCGGTTCGGGCTTGCTAATATAGACGCGGCCCGCTGGGAGTGGCGTGCCCTTGCCGGGCTCCGGTTCTCCCGGTGCGAGATACTTCGGGAAACCCTTCTCGACTAGATTCGGGCCGGTGATAGGATAGCGGGCAATCGGCTTGCCGAGTTTCGGAGATTCGAGTAAGTGCAGGGCGACAAGCTCCGCGCCCAAGCCACAGAGCACCTCGAATTGTTTCGCGTCGGAGGTGAGCGGTACGCGGGGGAAATCGCTCTTGAGAAATTCCGCGTACCGCGTGCGGTAGGTGGGGGAGTGGAAGACCGCGTAAATGTAATTGAAAACGTCTTCCGGCCCGAAGGTCTTTCTCAAATCGCCCTTGCCGTCCGGGACAAAGGAAAGCCCGAGTCGCTCTGCCAGGTCCGCAATGAATGCGGGGTTGAAATTGGGTTTGCGCTCGTCTTTGCCAGCACGCCAATCTGAGATTTCTGCGTTGAGTTTCGCCTGGTTTGGGCTTTCCACCTCCGGTGGATAGACGTACAGCGGGAAGAGGTAGTTCACTTCTTTCAGTGAGACAGTGTGAAGTTGGGTGATTTGTCTGGAGCAAAAAATGTGTTCCCATCCGCGCGCAATCTCGACAGAGCGTGTGGTACTGAGGCCAAGGTTTTCGCCCGCAAGGAAGTGACTCATGACTTCCCTTCGGGGCATACAGTGGAATCCTCTTGTCTTCCCGGTGTAATAGGTGAAGCGGTGGTCAAATGGGCGATACAGGATTTCCGTAACGCCCGAACTTCGGAGGCCATGGCTCCTCAAGTCTTCTTGTGCAAGGGAAACCTTCCAGTCACGAACATCTTCCCCAAGATCATATTTCCCTCTTGCTTCTTCTACAGGCAAGGCGGCGAAGTCACGCGCCACGCTCATCATCTCCGCCCCCGACCAGTGAACCGCAAGGTTGTCCCGTGCGGTAGCAATGCCAAGTGAGTTAACCGGGATGGCGTTGGTGATTTTCCATCCAGATTCGTATTCGGCTCGCACGCCCTTATCTTGCTCGATGAATAGGTAATCAGGCGCTTGGGGGTTAAGCTCTGCCCATTTAGTTGTACCTACCTCAGTTTCAAAGAGGCGCTGATACTTTTTCTCTCTCAAGCCCCTCAGGTCCGCGTGGTACACCTTGGCCGGGCCTGCCTTGCCCGGCTCTTTCAGGAACATCCCGAGGGCCACCCCTTGCTGAATATCGAACACGTTTTCATCCGTTGAGCCGTCCGGCGCCCGTTCTTTCTTCTTACTGTTGCCATGCAAATCCAAAACGTAAATCTCCGTAAAGGCATTCATGAGCGAACGGCGCATCCCCCGAAAAGTAGGACCGTCCAAGTAGCCGTGATTGGTGATGAAGGCGAGAATCCCCGCTCCGGTCCGCTCAATACGCCACTGGCCCCAGCGGATGAATTTCACATAGTCATCCTGGAGCCACTTGGGGTTTTTCTCTCCCAGGGGTTGCCCGTCCACAGAGTAGTAATCCTGGATTAAATGGCCAATGAAGGTTGGCACTCTTTTGCCTTCCTTCATCTCCCAACTTCGATTGGCGGAGTGGCCGGAATAGGGCGGGTTGCCGATGACCGCGAGAATGGGCAACTCGCTCTTGATCTTCAACGCGGCGTTCGCCTCTTGGGAAATCACGCGCAACGGGCCAAAGAGGGTTTCGGCCTTTCGCTCCGCCTCTTCCAACGTGTTGGTGAGGTACACGCCTAACCGTTCATCCCCGGAAAAGTCGTAAGCCCACTTCTCCCGCTGCGCGGGGGTCATGTCGTGCCCCGCAAGCTGCATTCCCAGTTTGAAGTGGGCCACGGCATAGGGAGCCATCAACAATTCAAATCCGAAAATGCGGGGCAACAAATGATTTTGCACGTACCCCGACCACATGCCGGCGTTTTCCTGCCGCATGAATTCTGCCCGGATATGGTCAATCACGGTGTAGAGAAACGTTGCGGTCCCGCACGCGGGGTCAAGAATCAGGACACGCGGGGAAGTGGCTTTGACTTTCTTCAGCTTTCCGCCGTTCATTTCCTCCCGCTCATATTCCACCGTGGCGGTGTCTGCGAGGCCGTTCGCGCATCCGAAGCGAGTCTTCAAGAGATAATCCACGGACCGCACAAGGTAGGAAACAACCGGCTCCGGGGTGTAATAGACTCCCCGCGATTCGCGCAACTTGGGGTCATAGGCCGCCAGGAAGGTTTCGTAAAAGTGGACAACCGGGTCGTGGCGGGCGGTGCGCTTGCCGAAGTCTGCGAGCACAGCTTCAATATCGGTATCGGCCAAGAGTTGGGCCAGGTCATCCACGAAACCCACGAAGGGCTCTTCGTCAAGGGCAGTGCCGGTGATCGTTTCAAAGAGTTGCCGAAGGAAGGGATTGGTTTTGGGAATTTCCGACGCGGCCCCCAATCGCTTGAATGAAGCCTTTGGCCCATGGTGATTGCAACGGGCCGCAAATAGGCCGTAGGCGAGAGTCTGGGCGAACATGTCCGCAAACTGCGGGATGGGCAGATCGGGAATCAAGGTTTTCTCAAAAGCTCCGTGCAAGTCGCGGAGAGTGGCAGAGGCCACTTTCCCCGCGAAGGCCGTGACAATCATATCCCGAATGAAATGCGTTAGCCGGGCCATACGAAGGGCGAGAGTCTTGGGATCGTTTATCGGTTCGGCTTCGCGAGCGAGAAAGGCGGTTAGGAGGTCCGTGACGGCCTCCGCTCCGTTTTTCTCCGGGGCCAGCTTGCTCCCTTTGCCGACATGGGCGAGCCGGGCCCTCTGCCGGAGTTCTCCCTCCACGTACCAGCGGAATTCCAGGTAGTCAGTCAAAATCAGATTGGGCAGAGCATGGAGATACCGCTTCAACTGGTCATCTTTCGCCCAGTCATTCAAATCCTCGCCCACGTCTTTGGCCTCAAGGTGCCCAATGGTGACGGGGCCGTGAGCACGATTCTCCGTGACCGCGAAGTCCGGGGCTCCGCATTCAACCCGCTTGGGTTCGTTTGTGGCCGTGACGCCAGAAGCAAGCGATTCGATGAGGGTCTTGAGTGCGGGGCGGTGGGTGTGCTCCGTGGCGTTACCCGCTTGCAGCTCTTTCTCGATTTGTCGTCGGTATGCGTCAATAGGGCTTGGTGTCATGTGTCATCGCCGGGGGAAAGATTGGCCCGATGGGCAAGATAGTTACCACAATGCAATAGTAACAGCAAATAGTATCTGAGGGCATCTGACGCGACAAGCCGCTTCACCGGTTTCAAATTTTGAAGGTACCCCTTAATCCCATTCGTGCAACAAAAAAACGCGGACTGGAGAGCGGGGACGCAGTTTCTCGGGGGCTTGCGAGATGGCAGGAGATGCGCGGAATCAGGGCAGCCAAAAATAGACGAACTCAATGCTCCATGCCGTAGCCCTGGCCGTGCCCGTGCGACTCGCCTACTGATTGGGGCTGCGCGCTTTCAATCGCGTGATCTTGGCCCCTGCCGCCCACTTCATGCTCGGTTTCTAATGCGGACTGTTTCGACACGTCACGGCTCAACTCGTCGCCTAATTTCTCCGCGTCATTCGTGTAAATCTGCGCATCGTAGCGCCCGCGTGAGACAGAGACATACGCCAGCCGTGAATTGACAAGCTGGTCGTGGGCCTGTTCGGTGTCCACATGCACTAGCACACGGTCGGCGGTGGCTCCCTGGCTGCTGTGGCTGGTGACGGCATAGCCGTAATCGACATGCGGGTGTTCCCGGATGTTGAATTGCACATCCTGGCCGGAGTCCAGCCGGACTTGGAGATTTCCTTCGCTGTCGATCTGCTGGACGGTCCCAAGTTGGCGATTGGCAATGTGCTCACCACGGTAAGGCGCGGTGAATTGCACGCGGTCGCCGGCTGAGAAGTCGCGTTCTGCCTCGCGGTAAACACTCACCCCGTGCAACCTGCGCGGGTCGTAAGTTAGACGCTGGCCGCTATCCCGCTCGACCGTGAGTAAGTTGTGTTCCCTGTCAACGCCGGTGACATGGACGTATTCTCCTGATTTGACACCCACCGCCTGGCTGCCTCGCGTGTAGCGCACGATGTCGCCCAGCGCGTACTGCACGGCCCACTGCCGGTCGGCCGCGGTCATGTCCTGGCGTGGGACCAGCACCGTGACTCGGTATTCCCGGTCTTCGACTCGACGACTGGATTGCAGCTCGCGGTGAATTCGTTCGTTAATCTCCTGACGGGATCGGTTGTCCGGTGATACCACCAGTGTCCCGTCGGGTCGCTCGGCATAAGCCTTGGCAATGGCCTCCAGGCACTCTTCCCGGTTGGCAATCTCATGCACGCGGCCCTGCCGCGCAAGATTCTCAATCGCCTCGCGGACCTCGCCGTGAGCGAGTTGCTCAACGGCTTGCTTCAATGCGGGGTCTTTCTGGCGAATGATTTCGTCGAGGTGCGCCGTGTGCATTCCGGCATCCTGAAGCTGCTGGAACGGTCGGCCTGCCTCCACTCCCTGGTGCTGGCGCGTGTCGCCTACGAAGAGCACTCGGTCTTGATCTTCCAACCTGCGCAAGAATTCGTTGACTTGGCGCGTGCTCGCGAGGCTCGATTCATCCACAATGTACAAATGCCGGTCCCCATCGTCACGGTGAGATCGGGCAAGGTAGCCCTGTAAGGTGCTCGAATGAATGCCTGCTTCTTCAAGCTGCTGGGCGGCGCGGGAAGTGGGCGCCAACCCCTCGACTCGATAGCCCTGGCGCTCGGCGGCTTCCCGGATCGCGGCTAGCGAAGTGGTCTTTCCCGCCCCAGCGACACCTTCCAACCCTAGCACTTGATCTCGGCTACTGAGGATTTCCTCCACGGCTCTGCGCTGGCTATTGGAAAGGTGAGCAAGATTACCGGCTAATTCTTGGCGGGTGTCTTCCGAAACTAGCGGGTCGTACCTTTGTTGCCCAGTTTGCATGCGGGAGATGTTGTCGCGTTCGCAACGGAGCATTTCGCGTGTGGTGAGGATTCGATCTGCACCATTAGGACGGTCGCGGCCCACTTCGACGAATTCGCCTGACCGGATGCGGTGCTCGAGGTTTTGCCGGACGTCCCAGAAGCTAGACTCACCCATAGAACGGCGGAGCGCGTCGCGTATCAACACCCGTTCATCCACTACCGCCTCACGCTCGATGTTTCTGTCTCGGGCGTAGGTGACGGCCTCCTGCGCGCGGGCTTCCCCCTGCTCGCTGTGCTGGTGGCCCCGTGCGGCTCGGGCCTGGGCCTCTTGCACTACCCGCTGCGGTTGGTAGCCGTATGCTGCCGCAAGCTCTCCGTGCCTGGCTCGCATTTCCTCGTGTGAGAGTGACGACAGCTTCTCCTCGCGTGTCTGGTGTGCTGCAATCTGCGCCGCACCAGCGCCGCGCAAGCCCTGCTCCTCAAGGTGCTCTTTGATTTGCTGGCGGCGCGGGCTACTGGCGTCCAAGTACTCCTGAGTGTAACCCTTGATTTCTGGTTGGCCACTCTTCCCCTGCTCGATCTCGTAGCCGAGTTCTTGAAGGCGGTGGGCCAATTCGGAGCGATAAATTGCTGTTGCGTACTGCTGGCTCTTGTAAAGCTCCTGGGGCTGAATCGCGTGGGTCTTTCCGTCTTCGGTTTCGGTGAGGTTGAAGAACACGGTGTGCGTGTGAAGTTGGGGGGCTGCGTAGCTGGCTACCGGCCTCGCGCTGTCGTGTTCGAACTTTGCCGCGACCCATTGGCCCGTTGTCTCTGCCGGGTGATTGCGGCCAATGCGGGCTTGTACGTACCGTTCCAACTCGTCTAGGGCCACCTGGACGCTTTCTCGATGCGCGTCTCGCACCCGCTCGTCCCCGCCGACCAGGGCCGTGAGTGAAACACTCTTTGGCGCGCTAAACGTGGCGTCCCATCCGGCGCGGTGTTCCATCGTGGCTACCTTATCACCACGTTCGTTTGAGTATTCGCGTGCTACCTGGTGCTGTACCAACTGCTCGCCGGTGATGGGGTGTTGACCCTCGCTCAAGCGCTGGAAGTGTTCCTCCTGAACCTCGCCGCGTAGTCCGTATCCCTCGGCGAGTTTGCCGTGCCAAGTGCCGCATATCCGGTCTTCTTCCGTATAGTAGTTTTGCTGGGCGTTCCCGAACTCGTCGCGATGGTAGGTTTGCGCCTGACCTGCACTCAGCGGTTTGGAAATTGTCATCATGGCTGTTCACTCGAAGAAACGACCTATGCCGCGCTTTGGCGTTCGCTTGGCTTGCTCTTGACCTTGCTTTTGCTCGTGCGGGGTGAGCTTCTTAGCGGGCCCGCCGCTGCCGCCCGTCTGCCCGGTTTCGGGCGCAGAGGACTCGATGCTCGGTTGCCAGTTCATATTTCGCTCCACAAAAGCCGGTTGTGTCTTGGGCAATTTGAGATAGGGAAAGCTCAGTCTTACCACCAGATTCCCCGATTTCATGAGGCCACACTGATCCGGCAGGCCCATGATCTCGGACGCCATCACGAGCGGCTCGACGCGGCGCTCTAATTGGTGGTTCTTCGATTTGTGATCACGGGGGAATTGCTCGCTGCCGTGGCTCTCGCGCATCTGCTCAATCTCCACCTCGCCGATAGCTTCGCTGATCCACCGCGCGGCGCGGGGCTCGCTGGTGCGGAGAAATATCTTGGTGGCCGGTTGCGAGAGCATCGCCTCTGCCTCGTGCCCGTAAAGCACTTCAAGTTGGCTGCGCCCTTGGAAGCCCAAAACCACGGGGTTATTCGACTTCCGGTTTTGCGTAATGGCAGCGTGCAACTGAGGGAGCTTTTGCAATGAGGCGAGTTCGTCCAGGATGAACCAAACCGTTTTGAGGGTGGCTTGGTCAATAATCATTGCTTCATCCATGAGGCGTAAGACCAGTAGGTCAAGCCACAAACTGGTGAGTGGCAAAAGGCGTTCCCGCGTGGTCTTCGTGCTCGTTAGGAAGATCCATCCCTGGCGCTGGCTCGACCATTGCACGGTGCTCCATCGTCTCTTGGTTTCGTTTTCCCTGGGCAGGAGCTTCAACGCCTTGGCGACCATTTTCAGTTCGGCCATGACGCCCTCGCGTTGCGCTGGGGCCGTCTCCGCAATGAGCGAAGCCAGTTCTGTACCGCGTACCCTGCGGTCTATCTCTTCATCGTGCGACATCCACTCCGCTAACTCATGGGGAGTCGGCTTGAAGGTAAGCACGTGGGCAAAGATTTCCCTGGGCCCGTGCGTGAAGAAGCGCTGCTCGTTAGGCCGGTCGGGGAAGAGGGACGCGGCAAGGGTGAGCGCTTCCGGCTCGTTGCGGGCCTCCTCGCCCGGAGTCCAGTAGGGGACACGTGCGTCTAGTGGATTGAGGATGACATCACCACGCAAGGGGTCAAAGAACTGCGGCGTATATTCCCGTTCGGGATCGTAAACAATGGCGGTTTCCTCCCGGTCTTGGATTTGGAGGAGCATTTCCCGAATCAAGGCGCTCTTGCCCGCTCCCGTGTCACCCATAATCAGAAAGTGGCTCGACTCGCGGGCCTGGGGGACTCTCACCCGGCGATTCCTTCCGAGGATTTTCTCTGTGGGGGTCCGCTCATAGTTTGAAAATCCAATGCCGCGTGAGTGGTTCCGGTTATTGAAGGTGCCGCCCGTGACGAGTTCGGGTCCCTTCAGGCGTCGCCCGTAGCGCAGTTCTCGCAAGCGGGCGCTATCCTTGGGGGCCGCGAAGGGCAAGCCTGCCAGGAGCACGCCGAGTCCTATCCACAGAGACCGCGCTGCCAAATCCCCAAGTGTCTGGCCGTGGTAAATCCATGTGCCAAGCAAAGCGTGGAGTTCCACGTTGTTGTACTGCTTCCTCAACCAGGTGAGACGAAGGCCGCCCCTCCTCGCGGCGTCTTTCGAAAGCGTGAACGTGGTTGCACCGGAAGGCGTCTTGAAGGGTGCCACGTCCTCGTCTATGGCCAACCGGTAGTTCTTGCCGGTCATCACGGTGAGTACGTCATATCGGTCGGTCTTAGCACCTAATCTCGGCATCAAGCCGGTGAGGAAGTACTCCCGCAGATAGTGCCTTTCGAGCGGCGTCCAGACGAAGTAGTATCGGCAGTAGCCCGCGAGAATCGCGCTCGCCAAAGCAATCATCAGAGCCGTAATTGTATGAACGGGCGCGCTGCTCGGCCATCCTCTGCTCTCTCTCCTTCCCCACACGGAATTCATTTTGTGCCTCCTTGAATCAGGCATTTCTCGGTTTCCTGGATTCTCGAAAGTGCCTTCTTAAGTTTGTCGGCGTCCGCCCGCTCAATGAGTTGCTGCATCTCGTCGGCGGTGATGCGACCGCCGCTGGCCAACTTGAAAAACAGGTTGAGCAAAGCTGTACGCAAGGCCAGGACCTCGGCGAGGATGGTCTGCTCGCACGTATGCGGGCTGGCTGCTCGGGATAGCACATCGCGCGTCCACTCGCTGATCGTCCGCTCGCCCGCCAAGGCTTCGAACTTGGCGTACTCCTCCTCGGTGACTTTCGTGCTGACGGATTTCGTACGAAGTGCCGCCACTGAATCCACCCATGAAATCAAGTGGTTCCCATAGGGGAACCTGCGACTGCTGCCAAGAGCCTCTTGGCGGAGCGAGTCGTCATTAAGCTATGCACTTTCAAGACGTTCCCATAAGGCAACCGTGGGTTGCCATACAGCACCCTGCGGGGGGTGACGTGTCAAAGCTCACCCGGCGCGTAGCGCCGCACCCCCCGGCGAAGCCGCTCAGCGCCGCGTATGGCGCGAAAAGCGGGCGCGCCAAGCCATCTGGCAAAGTGCAACAACAAGCTGCACCAAGCCCACGGCTAGAACCAGCAAGACGAGCAAGAGAACCCAAAAGCCCTCCGGCGACAGCAAAGCGCGGTAGAGGACCCACGTGCAGAAAACTACAAACAAGCCGTTGCCGAGAAAGTCAGGCCACTCCAAAGGCGGGTCCAGATCGCGGTACGCCGCGATGAAAGACGGCCCGGTTTCAGGCTTCGGGGCTTCCAGAGAAAACGGGCGTGCGAAAGAATCTCCGATGACAGACTCCCAAGCCTCCTTGCACTCCTCCGGTGATGGCGAATAGCAGAGCCCATAGCAGGGGTCATGAACAAAACGGAACAAACGGCGAAAGAAATTCCTCATTGGGCACCTCCTTGGTCCCTCCCTCTGTGGGTGGGGCCATATTGCGAAGGCTGCGGCCAAGAATGTTTTCTGTCAAATGAAGGGCAGTCCGCAGTAGGGCATTTCGATACCCTCCTGCCTCGCCGGTGCGAGATTAAGGGATGGAACCAGGTGTGAATAATATCTTGCTAGGATTCCGTATTCGGGGTGCCGCCCCATGAACTCGTCTGCGAGACGTAAGGCGGCACGTTGCTTCGATTGCAATTGACGCCCTGCCTCAACTACCGGCTTCGAAGGGCGCAATGCCCGAAACTCTCTCCCACTGTAGGGGCCTTGGCGTGAACCAGATCCCAAAGGTTTACTTGCTAACATAGTGCTAAGTGACAGATAAAAAGTAGATTAGAGCCTATTAGTTAGGCTGCTCGACCTCGACCTTTTAAGGTCGACGGTGAGTCCTGTCACCCTCATTTGACAGAAAAAAAAGTTCGAATTATCAATACCTATGAACGGGCAATCGGTCCTTGCCTGGGCCTTTTGGGGGCAAGCGGGTCGGTTGCCTGTTGTGTCAGTCGGAGGGGCGGGAGACTTGATGCGAGGGGCAGAGGCAAGAAAGCGCTCAACGGAGATGTGGGACGGGCCGCCGCTGGGCAAAAGGCCCCTGGAGCAAAGACATTGAATGGCGGTTGCCTAGGGAGGTTATAAACTGCATGTCAGATGGAATTGAGACGCTTCTTACCAGCCAAGAAGCATCACGGGTTCTAAAGATTCATCCGAAGGTTCTTGAGCGGATGGCGAAGCGTGGCGAAGTCCCCGCGATGAAGGTTGGCAAGTTCTGGCGTTATCGCGCGACAACGCTGGACGCCTGGATCAACTCAAGGCTACAATCAGGGAGCCAACCGTGCCGCACGGCAACCTCATTTTGATTGGAGGTGCCATGCAGGCACGATATCAGTACGGGAATTTGACCGTAAGAAAGCGGAAGAAAGGACCGTCAGTCTGGCAGTTCCGCTGGGCAGAAAACGGGAAACTGAAGTCAGTGCTAATAGGAACCGTTGAGAAGTACCCAGCACAGGCGGACGCAGAGAAGGCTGTTCAGTACCTTCGTATCAAGATCAATTCGGAGAACCGACAACAGCGATTTCACGAGGTAACGGTGGGTACGTTGATTGATCGGTTTATGGCAGAATACGCGCCGAAGCGGTGCCGGGAAAACACGCAGAATAACTATCGCGGTCTCTTCAATAACCACATAAGGCCGCGCTGGGGAGCCGAATTCGTTCAGAACGTTAAGACGATGGCGGTCGAGGACTGGCTTGAGGCGTACCCCCACTCCCGTCAGGTGAAATCTCACGTGCGAAACCTCATGCACACGTTGTATCAGGCAGCAATGCGATGGGAAGTGGTCGAGAAAAACCCGGTGGATTTAGTGCGGCAATCGCAGAAACGGCTAAAGACGCCGCGTGTTCTTACGCCGGAGGAATTCAAGCAACTTGTTGGATATCTCGCGGAGCCTTACAAGACAATGGTGGTAACAGTTGCTTGCCTCGGTCTGCGCGTGTCGGAACTCGTAAGTTTGCAATGGGGAGACATCGATTTCGAAAATCTCACCGTGAAAATCCAACGTAGTTTCGTTCGGGGAGTGATTTACCCCACAAAGACGGAAGCATCGGAGGGTGCTCTCCCACTTGATCCTGACTTGGCTGAAATGTTACTGGCACATAGGACGCGAAGCCATTACTCGGGAGATTCCGATTATGTTTTCGCGGGGGATTCAGGAAATGTCCGTTGGCCGGAAACCATGCTTCACGACCACATTAAAGCCGCTGCGCAGAAGGCAGAGATAGGCAACGTTGGGTGGCACACCTTCCGGCACAGTTATTCAACATTATTGCACGCGCTTGGCACGAAGCCGGCAGTGCAGAAGGAATTGCTGCGCCACGCCAACATCCTAACCACATTGAACGTTTACACTCAGGCCGTCTCGTCCGAAAAGCGCGACGCAGCTTCCAAAGTGGTTGACGCTCTATGGAGATCGTAACTTGTACCAGTTTGTACTTTTGAAAAACCCGCTATCCTGGCTAACCTTTTGAAAACGCTGGCGGGGACGACGGGACTCGAACCCGCGACCTCATGCGTGACAGGCATGCGTTCTAACCAGCTGAACTACGTCCCCGGCGGAATTGATTCATTCGCTCATCGGGTCATTGATTCATTGCAAGACCAGATTCGCCAACCGCAGAGCTTGCTCGCTTGCTTTCCCTCCTGTCCAGATCCTTCGATGGCTCAATGACGCAATGAACCAATGACTCAATTCCTCTGGTGGGCGGTATCCGGCTCGAACGGATGACCTTCTGCTTGTAAGGCAGACGCTCTAGCCAACTGAGCTAACCGCCCTGGACCGTCCGAATCTAAGGGCGCGCCACAACACGCGAACCTTGACACCTGCAACCTTTGAAATATACACTAGCGTGTCGCGAGCGTCAAGGAGAGGGCTTCCGGTTCTATGCAGTTTCAGCGCGAGTACGTCGCCTACATGGCCAAGCAGGTTCTGAAGCGTCTTAGCGACGACGGGCTTATCACTTATGAACAGCCGGAATACGTCACCGAGGTTATAAACCAGGTGATGTTTGAAGAGTTGAGCCTTGAGGACCGCATTAACGACGAAGTGCGAAAAATCCTGGAAGAACACGGAAACCAGATGAAAGAGCTGGGGGCCGGCTACGAAGACGCCTTTAAGGCCATCAAGAAGGAGTTGGTGCGCCAGCGCAAGGTTGTTCTCTGAGGCTGCGGGTCTTTCGACTATGAAGATGAGTCATGAAAAAATCGTTCAGGTCTCGCACCAAGTCATAGCCGCCATCGAGGCTCTGGACGAAGTGGAAATATACGAGGAGCCCAACACGATCCGCCAGCAAGTCGTCAAGATCCTCACGGATCTCATGCACGACGAAGAGAAGATCGACCAGATCGTCAAGGCCCGCATCGCCTCCCAAAAGCGAACCATTCCGGAGGGCGGCGGCGAATGGGAGATCCTGTACAGAAAATACTATTCTGAAGAACTGCGGAAGCTGGGGATCGCTCCCCCACCAACCTAACCTCATGTCTGATTCCCCAGACATTTACGTTTAACCCAAATTAAGCCTTAATCCCGGCGCTTGAGTACGGGAGGTTGGTCGTCGCCTCCGCTAGTATTCGTACCCTGCGGCGGCTGTTGGGTTTGAGTGGTTGTCTGGTCAGTTGGCGCGCGCTTGCGTAGAGTGGGTCCGCCGGTGTCGCCGGGCTTCAGTTTCTTCCGGTTGCTGATCACCTGTTGGAGCCGGGCCTTTACATCGTCAAATTCCGAGGTTGACACGAGGTACTGATCGCGCTTGGGCAGAATCTGTTTGATTTCTTCTTCGCTCTTGATTATGCGGTCCCCGGTGGGTGGGTGGTCCATGAAAACGCTGGGCATACTTCCGGGGACCCGTCGTTCCTCTTCCATGACCTTGCCGAAGAATGCGACGTAGGAGTTGGGGTCGTACCCCGCCTTGTACATGTATTGAATCCCCAGGTAATCCGCCTCCGCCTCGGCGCCCCGGCTAAACTTGTAGAAAGCCATCGGCACGCCGAAGTTCATCGCCTCTGCAACGCCCATGTACACAGGATAGGACATGGGAATGAAGATGAGCGGGATCATGGCAAACTGCGCCACGGTCATCTTGGTCATTTGGCTTGCCCAGTGGCGCGCGGCCACGTGCGCGATTTCATGAGCCATCACTCCCGCCACTTGATCTTCCTCTTCCGCAGCCAGAATCAGGCCGGTATAGACGTAGAGAAAGCCGCCGGGCAAGGCGAAGGCGTTCAACTCCGGTGAGTCGATCACTTTCACCGTGAGGGGAATCTTCAGGTCGGAGTTCCGAGCCACGTTCTGCGCCACTCTGTTGACGTACTCATTGACCACAGGATCGGTGAGCAACTTTGCGGAACGATCGATTTCAGTGGAGTACTGCTTTCCCATCGCAATTTCTTTTTCCTCTGAAATTATGCTTTTGTGCGCTACTTTCCGGTTCCCGATCTCGTCGACGTCCTTCTTGTCGTCTCCACCACGCACAGGGAGGGCGGCAAGGCAGAATATTGCGAGAAGCGCTATGACTTGCATTCGCGATCTGCTCATAGGTTTACTCCTGGTGGCCAAGCCTTCTTCATTATATCACTTTAACAGGTCATTGATAGTCTGATGGCGATGATCCCCATCCTCTCCTTCTTCTTCGCCACCCAGCGATTGGATTGCAAGTTGGCGCCAAGAGTTGTATCCGCCCGGAGAGATTTGGCAGTTTTCCGGCAAGCTTTTGCCTTGTTGCATGCACCTGAGTTATGCGTTACTGGTTGGGTGGCCGACGGAACCTGTGAACCCCTTGTCCGATGAGGCTATGGGAGGGGCGTCAGGTTCTCCGGTAGTCATACAGCGCGGGCCTTGCCCGCAGGCAAACGCTAGGTTTTCTTCGCCCCGCCGTGGCGGGCTGATTGGCGATTGCCAATTGAAAAACTGGACTTAAACCAATACTTTATCTATTCATCAAAACTGCATAGTAGAATCGATGTTGATTACGACGTTCCTCCTGACCATATCGGGTCTTTGATGCCCTGAAGCGTACGGTGATCTGCCGGCTCAAGGTCGAGCACGATAACTTGGTTGATTCCCTTTCTTAGCCACAGCGAGGGCGCGAACAGGCATTGTTGCGGCCCAATCTTCCAGTACCGGCCAAGGTTGTACCCATTCAGCCAAACGTATCCCTTCCCCCACCCTCGCATGTCCAGGAAAGTGTCGCCCAGGGACGACAATTCAAACTGGCCCCGCAGGAAAGCGGGTCCCTTTACGTTCGACCTCGAGAACTGCAACGCGGAAAGGTCCGTCATTGGCAGAGGATAATTCTCCCATCCACTCAACTCCGACCCGGCAAGCGTAACCTGTCCAACGATTCCCTTCCGGTCATCCACAA
>Ga0116104_1000693_pt1 | contig 19952 bp, 15 predicted proteins | sample June2015DPH_4_15_FD_89715 | JGI IMG/M metagenome (GOLD analysis project Ga0116104, IMG submission 89715) | Peatland microbial communities from SPRUCE experiment site at the Marcell Experimental Forest, Minnesota, USA - June2015DPH_4_150 | ecosystem: Environmental > Terrestrial > Soil > Wetlands...
CGCCAAGTGCGTAGGTCTCGACATAAGTCAAATCGTGGAATACGAAGAAGTGAACTAGATAGAGGATTACAGAGAGCGCAATAAGAAGGAGCCCGAAACGCACCCGCCAGCCGATCTTCACGTTTATCTCACCCTCGCAGTGACAGTGCGTTACCCTCCATGTTAATAGCCCTAAATATAATCTCGGTCAGCTACAGGTGGACACACGGCGGTTCGATGGTCGCGACGTCGGGTGAGGCTAAACCCCCTCAGCGGGGGCAAGCGTCACGTTGTGCGACGGTGATAAACGGTGGCCCCTCCGTCATCAAAGATCTTACTACGAGCTCGGTCAGGCCGCGCAAATCAAAATAGCTTATTTCGGTTCCCTTCATGAGCGTTGTCGCAGCGACTTGCGCGACCTGCCCTCGCTCCAAGTTGAACGTGCCGAAGTAGAGATACGAGTTCGGCTTGAGGAAGTACGTGGCGGATCACTGCATCGAAACGGTCGAACAACGTTTGACGATGCGTCCGCGTAAATCGGGACAAAGTGCCGCCACTTGCCCCGCTGCCTCGCGTGTCGTGAAGCCAGGGCGGTGTGCCAATTGCAGCTCAGGTCACGTCTCTTCGAGCGGCCGACGCTCGGTGATAGATCTGCTATATTTCTCAACGTCTGCAGCGACCATCATCCTTACCAGCTCCTCAAACGAGGTATCGGGTGTCCAGCCCAGCTTAGTGCGGGCTTTTAAGGCATCCCCCCGCAGGTCGGGTACCTCTGCGGGTCGCAGGTACCGCTCGTCCACGATCACGTAGTCCTCCCAATTCAAGCCGACGGCATTGAAGGCGAGCTCGGCAAACTCCTTCACCGAGTGACTTACTCCCGTAGCGACGACGTAATCGTCAGGCTCATCCTGTTGCAACATAAGCCACATCGCCTTCACGTAGTCCGCGGCAAAGCCCCAGTCACGCTTAACCTCAAGATTCCCCAGCCGCAGCTCCTTCGCACGACCGTGATGAATCCGCGCGACACCATCTGATATCTTTTTCGTCACAAACTCTATGCCACGCCGCGGCGACTCGTGATTGAAGCAAATTCCGTTGCAGCAGAAAAGCCCATAACTCTCGCGATAGTTGAGCGCCGTGTAATGCCCATAGACCTTTGCTACGGCATAGGGGCTCCTGGGATGGAATGGGGTGGTCTCGTTTTTCAACGGTTGCAGCGCCGTTCCAAACATTTCGCTGCTTGATGCCTGGTAGAACCGTGCCGTTGGGCAAAGGTGCCTCACCGCCTCCAGAACGCGAACGACGCCGAGTCCGGTCACGTCCCCAGTCAACACCGGTTGGTTCCACGACGTCGCGACGAATGACTGAGCTGCAAGATTATACACCTCGTCAGGCATCGCGGTCTGCATGGCGACGTTGAGCGATGACTGATCGGTGAGATCCCCCTCCAACAGTACAAGTCGGTCAACAATATTGTCAATGCGGGATTGATTGGGTGTGCTCAACCTTCGGACAAGGCCATAGACCTCATAGCCCTTTTCGAGCAAGAGCTCTGCAAGATATGATCCGTCTTGTCCAGTGATACCGGTTATGAGCGCTGTTCGCATTATCTCACCGTGCTGTTATTGAAATTGCTGTTACCCTTCATCGCGTTCCCTTTATAAGAATGTGCTGGATTGCGCTAAGAGCGCCACACGACGATCGCAGCGCTTTTAGTTCGAACAAGCTTTTTCGTGGGGCAACAGTTGTCGGCGCCGACGTGCCTGAATGAGTGTCCCATAAACGGAGCGACTATTACTTCTACCGAATGCTACAAAAAAAGCGCAGTTTGATCACGCAACGTTGAGATAGAGGTAAACCGAACGGTACACACTTGCGGTGCCCGCTTTGTAGAGGTCGAACTCCATTTTTTGCCCCACACCTCGCTGGATCGGCGTGAATGAGATGGCGTTTTGCCACGTTTGATTATTCGCTAAGCTGAACGATGTAGTGTTGATCGTCTTGTTGGCGAGGGTGGCGACCAGGGTGTAGTCAGCGTTTGTGTTCTCGTGATTTACAACCCCAACCGTGACGTTGGCCGTTTGATTGACGGTCAAATTTGTGGGATAGTTGCTTGCCTTTCCTTCCGGACCTAAGAGGTACAGCTCGGTAAACGGCTCGCCGGGCTGCGGAAATACAACGATCACGACAGTTCCGACAATTGCAGCTGCTAAAAGGATTGCAAGCGCTGCGGTGAGAATGTTGGTGCGATTCACGTCGCGTTGAGTCTTACTTGCGTGGCCATAAATGTTTGCTTCGGCACTTCCCAGGCCATACGACTGAGCAAGCACGCAACATGTTTCTAGCTAAAACGCATGGCCGCCCCGAGGGACGCACGATTTTGGCGCCGGCGATTCACTCTTCTTGCGGAAGCTATCTACCATTTCTTGTTGTGCAGAAGGCGAAATGTCCAAAAGATAGGAGCCATCTGAAGCAGCCAAAGCAAGCGATGAGTGAGCGGCACCCATCACGCAGCAGTCGGTGCCTATGCGTACAACCCTCTACATTTTTAGCTGCGAACTTGTCGTGAAAGCGCTCCCTTATCGCCTTTCTTTATGCCGTGACGTTCACCCACAGGTGGGCATCCCGATATGGATCGGCGGTCGTATGGTCCGCATAAAGAGAAAAATCAAGTTTAACGTTGTCCCCTGGTTGATTAAGGACGAGGTCGATCTGCTTCTCCCACCGTTGGCCGTTAGGGATGACCACCTCTTCCGAATAGACGACGCCACGTTGCGTGCTGTTGTTCGCCGAGACGACCAGATTGTAAGTAACGTTTCGCCCTTCGTCGTTGACAATAACGACCGTCACAGGATTTGGGGTCCCCATCTTGTACTGCGTTGTGTAATTGCTGAGCGTATCGTTAGCTCCAAGAAGGTAAAACTCAGTGAAGTGCTCTTCCGATTTCGGCATTACCAAAGCATAACTCGCGACAGCAACCGACGCTATTATCGCGACAACGAGTACGACTGAGAGCATTCGATCGGACGTTGCTGGCCGGGTCGCCTTTCGGTCGCCCAAATGGTGCCATACCGGCCAATTGACAACGAAGCGGTGTTCTGGTGGGAGTTGATGCCGGCGAACGCTCGCAACGACGACACACACAAGCGTAAAAACGACAAGAGCGACAAGTGTCGGGCCCAGTCGGACGCCCCACCTGGAATAGTTGAGGGCTATTTCAAGGAGCGGCACGACGACGATACTGAGGCCAAAAGAGAGCGCCAGCCTGATGCCGTTTCCTAACGTCGCCTTTTGGGGAAACAGCGCTGCAATGAATGCGTACCCGGGGACGAAAAGGACGGCTATAGTGCCAATGATGGGACGAGCGGCCGTTACACTTAACGCTGGAACACTAGCGACTACGAACGCTGCGAGCGCGAGACCAAATACAAGGATAAGATCTGCGAAGGTGCTAATGGACTTCATTTGCTCTTTCATTGCCTAGGTGCTAAATTGCGTGTCGGGACTCGCTTGATTGGTCGCCTGTCTTACCGCATGACGTCGTGAATGCTTTATATGTTTGGCGCAACCCTCGAGCGTTGTTGTGGCAGTGATTATTTGCAGGCCTTTAAGGCGCTGCAGAAAGACCAAGCGCCTCCACTCCTAGCAAAAAAGGAAAACGATAGTTCACGGATTGAAGCACGCAGAGGGCCTTTTTGACGCGCTCCCGTATCCGCGGCCAAAGCGTCTTGAACTTGACAAGCGGTCGCACGAATGGCGATACCTATACGATTAAGGTGCTATTCGGCAAGACGTATACAAAACTGTTCAACGGATTCAAAGGGCCACTCCTTTTGCAGCTTGCTTCGCAGGCAGATCGCGTACATCGAGACTGTTCCCTTTAAACTGATTCTCCCGTCGCTTATGAGCTTGCGAAACAATGCAATGAGAAGAGAGTATAGGCACGCGGCTCCGAACTGGACTGAGGTCAAACGTTTCGTTGCCAAGTACGCGTAAGACAAGCTGGCAAAACCTTGTGTCTTACGGCAGTTTTTATCCCCAAAAAGCCTCCTATCCACGTAGCCTAAGTGTTCGGGAAGCAAACGCGAACCACGGAGAGTTGACTGCTGAAGCCTCAAAAGTAGACGCGTGCGCAAATGGTCGCCGGCTCCACCGCGTTCGGCAGAAATGTTGTCAATGAGCCCTGCGTCAATCAAACCGCGTCTTTTTTCGATACTCCTCTGACGGGCATCAGGATGCCGAGCTTTGGCTTCAACGACGAGACGGATCACCATGTGTTCAGTAGTTGACCGAAACGCAAAATCGCTGTCCTCAGAGCCGACAAAGAAGTTGCGCGAGTCGTAGTATCCGATCCGGTCGAGTACGGACTTCGAAATTAACGCTCCATGCGTCGCAAAAAAAGATATATTGCGACTTACGGTGAATGCGATCCAGACCATTCGACCCCAAAAATTCTGTATTGCTCCAGATTGAGGCAGCACGATGGCTGGATTGTCAATGTCTACGATTTGAGGACATAAGATGTCTGCCTGTCCAGTGTTTCGCAGTAGAGAGGCTAAACAGCCGTTTTCAACAGTACCGTCCTGATCAAGCAGCCAGATCCAATCGAACCCCTTTTCGTGCGCGATCTTCATTCCTTGACAAAAGGCTCCTGCCGAGCCTATGTTTTTCCTCGCGTGGACGAAGCGAGCGAATTGGTAGCGGGCCGCGTGCGTTCGGAATACTGCCTCGTTTTCTTTGACGTACTCTTCGCGCGAGTTGTCGAGAACGATTAAACCGTTCAGGCTCGTCTGACTTTGCAGCGAACGCAACAAGCGCCCCAGCTCATTCGGATTGTTGAATGCAACCGTGATGGCGCAAACCTGCACGGCTTGTCCAGACGTTTCATTCGTATGTAAAGTGCTCATTGTGGCGCTAGAGAGCGCGGGGTGCTCTAAGCTAGCTACATGCCTAACGTTCAGATAACGGTTATGGTGCCCGGGCGAGTGTACGCAAACAACTTCGGGGCCAGCTCGGCAGCCGCGTTCACCACGTTAATGTGCGTCGTGGCTCAAGACTTCTGCTTGCCTAAGATCAGCGCACACGAGAGCCGCGCCAGAGGTTCGTTGTCACCGTGTACTATTTCGCAGTGACGACCTGAACGGTACCAGCGTCGTAGATCACGTTTTGGGCAGCTTCAATGGATTCGTATTGTTCTGCTCCGAGTTTAGCCACCGGGCCAGTGCTCGCCATGTATGGATTATTGGCAATCTCGAGCCTTAAAACCCAACTGCTGTTACTGGTGTTTATGTCGGAAAACCCACTGATGGCCGATAAGGGTGGGAACACGGTGACGTTCGACACGTTGTATTGATATTTAAAGAGCGGGGCATAGGCAAGATCCGTCCGTACCAGCCCATCCGTCTTATTTGCGATCGTCTGTGCAGCGGCCACTTCTGATGGGAGGAGAGCAATCCGAGGAACTTGGTCCCATGGCAATTCGCTCGCAACTTTCGCATTTGGGTGCGTTACACTAACAAAGCTTAAAAGAAGAACCGCTGAAAAAATCACGGCAAGACCTTTTCGCGTACTCACTAGAGAGCCGAGCGTCAGAATACCGACTGCTGCAGGAATCACCATAAACACCTGCAGGTACACGATCCATCGTTCGGGCTGAGACGCGGTTGGGCCTAAAAAGTAGACACCCACAGTAATGACCAATACGATAGCTGACGCGCCAATCCACGCGACCATCAGCGCCTTTTTCCGTTTTGCGCTCAGAATATATAGAAATCCAAACGTGGCAAAGAAAATGGGGATCAGCACAGGCAGATCAGACCAGACCGGAATCGCTGAGGGCGGCAAGTGAGGTAAGCCGACCGCCCCTGCTGCGGCGCTTGCTGCTAGAGCGCTCGTCGGCGAGACGCCTCCGCGCACGAGCGCTACAGCCCGGTTCAAGGCTGAGCCGCCTGTAAACGTCCAATAGCTTATGATGCTTGCAGCAAACAATACCACCAAGAGCGCGAGAGATCGCAAGTGTAGAGAGAGAACCTTCTCATCTTGCATTTCGTGTCCGACCTCCGCTCCGCCGAACATCTTGCTGACCAATGCAAACGAGCTAACGACTATGATGAGTACCACAGCAGTATACGCCGACGTTCCTTCGTGCGTTAGGAGTATGCCGGCAAACAGGACGGCGAGGAGGACCGCGTAACTTACCATATCACTCCGCGGAACGAGAAATAACGTAGTGACCACAACGAGTGTCAGCACGATGCCGAGCGTCTCCGGCGTGATGACGATGCCCCACAGCAGGAACTGACTAGCGAGCATAAGCAGAAGAGCTGCTAGCAGGCCGCTGCGCACATTTAATACTGCCCTGCCGATAAGGAAGATGAATACCACGCTAACACATTCAATGATGCCGACGAAAAAGTAGCTGTTGTACACGCTGAGTCCGGTGATTAGCGTTAAAGCCGCGACCAACATGTGCATAATCGGCATACTCGGGTACTCGAGGCTCGCGTACGGGACAGCGTGCACGGGAATGTAGCCGTGGTCGATAACGAACTGGATAAAGCCGACATGATAATACGGATCGACCGCTATCGTGCTAGGGAACTCAAAATATGCGCTTGCTCGGATAAGCACACCCAAGATGATGATCTTAAACAGCACGCTGGGAACGTGCCGGGAATCTGTGGTAATCGCGATCTCTAATGCGATGAGCGCTGCCAAAACAGAGGTCAGAACGAGAAAAAGCACCGGACGCGAATAAACGGCCGTGCTGAGCACGACAACACATACGCTCGCAAAACAGACAAAAACGATGTTGACAATCTTATGGACTCGGCTTTCGGCTTCCGCGCTCAGATGCATCACAGATACGACGGCCTTCGATGTGAGCCTTTTGCGCAGTCCGATGTAGAGGGCACAGGCAGCGAACAAGGCCAGGAACGTGACAAAGACGTAATATGACTGGAACGTCGAGAGGTTAACGGCGCACACGGTCGCGGACACGATCAAACCAATGGTCGCTAACCAAGTTCGTGTCACCGAATCCAAGGCGCGTGCTAGGCCCTCGTAAAATGATCGGGGAATGCTCATATGTTGAAGACTCCTCGCCGTTTCCTCTCCGAACGGTGTAAGCTACGATCGCCGTTCATCGCTCAGTGACGCAAGCGTAGACCTGCTCCAGCTTTCTGATCATTGCTAGGTCACTGTACTTACTTGACTCTTTTCGTGCTGCCGCGCCGAGTTTCGCTCGAAGGTCGGCGTCTTCAATAAGCCGTTTGCAGGAGCTATAGATCTCTTCTTCTGTTTCTACCAGTAGCGCCGAAACTCCGTGTTCGAGATACTCGTTTAACGGGCGCACGTTTGATGCAATAATAGCGTTACCCGACGCCATAGCTTCGAGCGCCACAATCGTGCCGGTGTCATAAAGCGATGGAATGACGATGATATCACATCTGTGATAAAAGGGAGGTGTTTCGGCGGGACGTCCTAGGTAAGAGAAATTAGGGAGGGCACCCATTCGACTCAAGACGTTATTCGCGTACCGCACGTCGTGCTTGGGCCCAGCAAACGCGACTCTGACAAATTCGTATTCCCGCAGTATCTTGCTAAGTGGTTCAACGAGTCGATGCACGCCTTTCACCCGATCGAAGCGACCGATATAGCCTATCGTCAGCGTATGGCCCGCATCTTCGCGCGAGGCGGATTCATAAAACTGCTCGAGCCGCACGCCAAGAGGGACGACCCAAATATCGTCAGCCGGAATTCCCACGTCGACCAAGACGGCTTTTTCCAACTCTGTGTATGCGTACACTGCATCGATTGATCCAAGCAATTTAAGGAAAACGGATCTCCAAGTAGCATTATTCTTCAGAAGAGCGTAGCCCTCTTGCGAGAGGTCCGAGCGCGTCACCAACCTTCTGCGATTGACTCTCTTGGACAAACAGCCGAGGACACACGAATAGGATGTTAGTCCATGGATGTGCGTGATGTCGTACGGTTTGAATACCGCTGAGTTTGGGCGATAGATAACAGCGGGCTGTGAGGTACCGAGGGGGATTTTGCAGCTGTGCGTGTGAAAGATCTTCACTCCACCGAGGCGTTTTTCGGCGTCCTGAAAAAAGCGCACGTCACGTCGATTCGACTCATCGTCGTAGCGAGAGGTGACAACAGTAACGTCATACCCCCTTCGGCGCTGCAGGTCTACGATCTGCTGCTGATCACGTTGGTATCGCGCATCAAACACGTTGATCAAGTGAAGCACCGACCACCGACCCGGTCGTGACTCGTCCTTGCTGTCGTTATCCATGTGCCGCCCGCTTCCAAAGCTCGAAGATGCGCCTCGCGTAAACGTGGTTGTTCAACGTGGTAACTGCGCGCTTCCGCGCCTCCTTGCCTAGAATTTCACGCAGCTGCGTATCCGCAGTCAACACTGAAATCGCCTGGACTATCGCAGCCTGGTCGTTGGGCTGTATAAGCAGCCCCGTCTGGTCCATGATTGTGGGGATTCCGCCGACTGCTGTCCCTATGACGGCCTTGCCGCACGCCATTGCTTCTATCAGCGAGTTTGGAGAGCGATCGCTGCTCCCCGCTTCGCACAGCTTGGACGGGACGACAACGATATCAGAGAGATTGTAAAGATGCGGCATGCATTCCTCGTCCAGCGACGAATATGCACAAACGTTTTTCATTGTGCTAAACTGGGACTCGTGCTTCAAAAAAATCGATCCTTGCGAGGGGATTAAGAAGATAGCCTCGCCCGGATTCGGGAACGTGAGGATCGCCTGCGCCATGAACTCCGCTCCTTTATACTCGCTAAATTCCCCCACGAATAGAACGATGCTCGCACGCAAGTCGTTCGCCGAAAGGCGTAGCATTTTCGCTAGACGCTCGCTCTTCGGGCGAGGCTGAAAATTAACTGTATTCGTGCCGTGCGGAATGACGTGTACGCTTTCAGGCGCGCAGCCCATCCTGAGTAAGTACTCTTTTGCCGGTTCAGATTCGGCGACCAACACAGCCGCGTTCCTGTGCGCGGCGACGACAAAGAGCCGTTTCACGCGTGCAAGGTAGCGTACCAGAACGCTCGCAAACGTCCTTTCACGATTCTCTTCCACGATAAGCACCAGGTTCGTTCGCACAATCTTAGATAATAGGTAAAGGATAAGCGAGAGAGGCGTTTCTGAGCCGAGCAATATGATGAAATCTGGCCGGTAGCGCAGATAATCTATGACAGCGCTGAAAAGGCGTTGTTTATTCATCAAACGCACGCACTGCTCGTACTGCTTCCACGGATAGTTCCCATAAGTGCCGCGCGAGTAGAACCGAACTTCCCCCAACAAGTCCGACAGCTCGCGAACAAAGTCCAACATCCATCGATAAATGTACGGGGCATAGACAGCAGCCCTCACCGAGTTCATTGCGCTGTTCATACGCGTCTCATTCACGGCTTAAAGGATGTCTGTTAAGTTCTTTATACTCACGCTTTTACGTGAGCTGTCCGACGCTCGACTTCGATTGAAAAACGCGAGCTCAACTCAAAGCGACGTCCTTACGCTCTCACTTACCTTGCGGGCTTCCTTGTATGCGTCGAACGTTCGCGCCGCAATCCTGTCCCACCGAAAATCGTTCAGATCGACCAAGCCGATGTCTGTCCCAGCGACATCGTGTATCGTTTGTGCTAGTTCACGGGCGCTGAGTGCTTCTACGGGTATCGAAAACACGGCGCGGTCGAAGCGCCGTGCAAGCTCGCGTAGGCCGAGCTTTTCATTGACAAGCGCCGGAGTTCCCGCAGCAAGTGCTTCTAGCACCGTTATGCCAAAAGCCTCGATTTCAGAGAGATTCACGAGCAGCGCACTCGTGCTCATGCACCTATATAACTCTGTATCAGAACACGCTCCGAGCAGCTTCACCCGTTCCGAAAGACCGCGGTGATGAACAAGCGCTTCAAGCTGACTCTTGTAAGGGCCCTCACCCACGATATAAAACGCGAATCGCTTTGGCAGGTGTGCGAAAGCTTCTACAACGCGATGTATGTTCTTGTATCGCTCCAGCCGACCGACGTAAAGAACGAGCGTGCCATCAAAATCATAGGGCTTTGCGCTTCGGATCTCATCAGCGTTCACCCCGTTGTGGATTGTGACCACTTTGTCCGTGATAGCAAAACGTCTTCGGATCATGTCGGTCTCGGTTTCAGAAACGCAGATGACCTTGTTGGCCTTGTCCAACGTGTAACGATCAACAACGCGTTCATAGAATGGCTTCATCGTGCCCAAGAGCTGGGTCGACGCCTGCGGATGGAAATGCGGTGAAATAACGAGCGGCGTGCGACCGGCGGTCAACGCGGCCACGAACGGGATCAAAGTGCCCAAACCGTGCGCGTGGACAACGTCAAAGTCACGCGCGAACCGTTTGAGATCTGCGAACATTCTTAAAGACGCATACCCCACTCGCTTGCTCGTGCGATATGTTTGAACGCGCACACCGTTCCAGTCGCCAGCTTGAGCTTCGCCGAGCGTTCCGGACCATACGTTCACGTCAGCGCTGGGATTCTGAGATAAGCGCTTTGCAACCTCGCCAACGACTTTTTCAATGCCGCCGCGGTGGCAAGGTGGAAGGGGGGCGATAATCAAAATTTTCATTGCTGTTGAAGAATGATGCGTTTCCGTGTCTTCTTTAACGCGTAGTTAATAACGTCATCCACGGTATCGCCGTGCACATACCGGAGCACGGCGGATGGATCCGTCTTGTTTGCCAACCTCCCGTCGCGAATGCCTTTGAGCGCTTCGACGAATTCGTCTGCGGTGCTGGCCATATAGGTCATAGCTCTCAACTCTTCAGGAAGTCCTTGGACAGCTTCGGGCGTCGCCACAACGGGCTTTCCGCAGGCGAGCGACTCTACCGCTCGCAGTTTCATACCGCTCGCATTCTGGATAGGTACGATGATCGCGTCCGCCCCCCTAATATACAGTCCTGGATCGCTAACAGCGCCAATGAAATTGATCCCCGTTCCAGAAAACAGGCTATCGGGAGCTTTTCCCGAACCAAATACGTGCACCTTGAAGGCCCCGTTCGAGCGCTCACGTGCGAGTGCCGGAACTAGCTCGTTCGTGATAAAGGTCAATGCAACCTGGTTATGATATCGATCCAAACTCCCGTAAAAGACCACGTTGAATCGATCGCTGTCGTAATCATAACGGGCGCCATCGGGATTGAAGATGTGGGCATCGGGTTTTGGCGGTATGTAAAAAACGCGGCTGGAAGCGTACTTGACCGCATACTCGTAATCTTGCGGACTAATCGTTATGACGGCGTCAACCCTATTGAGAATCCAGTTTTCGAGTATGCGAATTGGGAGGTACCAAAGCGAACCCATGCTTTCCACGTACTGCCATTCAACGTTGTGCATGACGAGGATGAGGGGCGCGTCGTTTTTTCTGGCGATGTACGCTGCTATGTGATACCCATAGACCAACGCGAACACACAATCCGCCTCAATATCGCGGAGCTTTGCTTTGTCCCACAACATATCGGGCCTGAGGATCTCGAGCCACGTCGATAAGCGACTCCACTTGACTCGTGATGGAAGAAAGTGCGTGTCAAAACTGATGTCTTTTGGCAGATAGCCCTCTTCTGAACTTTTTTCAGACGTGTACAACGTGCTCACGCTATTATTTCGCGCTAAATCTGTTAACAGCTGAAACATCCACCAATCACCGCCGCTGCTGATGGGGATCCTTTTATAGATATCGATAAACGCAATTTTCATGGTCCGGTCATCTGCGCCAATCGTGCCTTAGACGCTGCCTTAATGCTCAACACTGCCGAGCGACTCAGAGAACGTGTAGGTATACGTCCGTCCGATGCCGCATTTGCTGAAGAGCAAACGGAGCAAGTGCGTGTATCAAAATAGCGCAGGAAGTATAAACCTATCTTCTTGCTTCGCGGCCCTTTCAAAGCAGGCGTGGACGTATAAGCAACCGGCGGTGACTCCATGAACGACGTAGTCGATAACACTCAGCCGTAGCTAGACAATGAACAACGTTCTAACGCCCTAAAAAATCTAACGCCGCGCACCTAGTGACGTGATGAGCGAGGCCATGGAGTCGAGGATAATACCAGTAAGCACCAAGAAGGTCCCGATGAGCGTGAGAAGGAGCATAAGTATCGCGGGCCCGTTGGGAACGTGCCCCCACAAGTAGAACCCTCGTACGACGTACACAGCCATTGCGACGCCAGTGCCAATAAATATGAGTCCAGGCACAGTGAAGGCGAGCAGGGGCTTCTTAAACTCGATATTGCGCAGGACTCCCACGAGAACCTGCATGCCGTGCGTGACGGGGTGCCTAGAGGAGTGTCCGACGTCATAGCGGACGCTGATGTCCACCTCCTTGATCCGCAGTCCGGCCTTCCCTGCGTCCATAAGCATCTCGCTGTCGATCGCCAGCTGGTCAGAAGTGAATCTAAAAACGCGAGCGGTTTTCATCGAGAATGCGCGGAAGCCGCTCTGCGTATCCGTCACCTTGACGTCACGACCGAACCCCAGATGCGTAACCTTGTCAAGAACGATCTGTCCGAACCGACGATAGCGGGGGGTCTCTCTGCCGCCCCCGTCCAGATAGCGGCTGCCGTTAACTACATCGGCTTCGTCGAGCAGCAGCGGCTGCGTGAGCTTCGGAATGTCATCGGGGTTGTGCTGTCCATCTCCGTCGAGAATAACAAGAATATCAACGCCGCATTGTTTCGCGTACTCAAAAAGGTCGCGCACGGAGGCCCCTTTGCCGCAGTTGACGCTGTGTTCGAGCACGTCAGCACCTGCGAGACGTGCGACCTCCGCAGTTTTGTCAGTGGACCCATCGTCGAGCACGACGATTCTGTCCGCGTACTGAGAGGCACGTACGACGAGGCTGCCGATCGCTACCTCCTCGTTGTAGCACGGAATACCCACCATGACCGTAAGCCGGTCGGAATCCCTTGATACGTCGTTTCTTCGCCCGCTTTTCGGTGAATTCTGCTCCAGTCTCTCCGATGTCATTGCTTCGCGCATGTGCTTTTTCGTTTCTGTATTCTGTCTGTGCTAGCGACATAAAGGTTGCTGTTCAACCCTAAGCGCATCAGGCGGTTCTGTGCGCGGTTTGGATGTCACGGCTCGCGTGAGACTCCGTCAAAGGTCTCACCGCCACCCAGACCGACCGCGCTGAACTCGAGCCTATGGCGAAACTGCCGCGGATCAAAAATCCGTCGAGCATCGACCACGACGGGTTGTGCCATGTATTTGATGAAGTCGTCAGGCGTGAGGGCTTTGAACTCTTCCCACTCGGTTATGACGACGCAGCAGTAAGCGCCGGACAGACAGGCGGGGTCGAATCTGCGCATTCGAGCGCTTCAAATCCGGGAGCGAGATCTTCTTGACGACTGGATCAAACGCGCTGACGTGCGCTTCCGCGTAGAGGAGCGCTCTAGCGATTTTCAAAGAGGGGGCTTCACGCACGTCATCAGTATTGGACTTGAAAGCGAGGCCAAGAAGCGCTACTTTTTTGCCTTTCGGCTGCCCGAGCTTCGCGAGTGCGAGCTCAGCGACGTGAAGCGCTTGAGCGTCATTCACGGCGATCACCGCGCGCAACAGCGGCGTTTCGTAGCCGTGAGAGGCTGCAAACGCCCGCACGGCTTTTACATCCTTCGGTAAACAGGACCCGCCAAACCCGGCTCCTGCGTTGAGGAACTTCGGATTTATCCTCACGTCCAGCCCGACTCCCGCCATAACGTGTGAGACGTCGACGCCAGACACTTTCTCACAGATATTTGCGATCTCGTTCGCGTATGATATCTTCGTTGCGAGAAATGCGTTGCTGGCGTATTTCACCATTTCCGCCGATTCAAGGTTCATCCTGAGCGTACGGACCTTGTGCTCGTAGAAATTGTCTAACAGGCCCTCGAGCATTTTGCCGGAGCGCTCGTCGTATTCACTATCACAACGCGATCGGGACGCAAAGTGTCTGCGACTGCCGAGCCCTGTCGTAAAATTCGGGATTCATGCACAACCCAAAATCGGAGCCTGCGCTCAACTCCGCTGTCCTCTCAAGGATAGGTTTCACCACATCACGAGTTGTCCCAGGCACGACAGTGCTTTTGATGATGATGAGATGATAGGCTTTTTTCTTCTTAAGCGCACGGCCAATCTCCTCGCAGGCTCGAACGACGTGGCGGAGGTCGATGCGTCCGTCTGCAGTCTTAGGAGTGCCCACCGTAAGAAACGTCACGTCAGTCTGAAGTACCGCTTCATCGCGGGTATCGACCGCACACAGCATTTTCGACTCGACGCTTTCCCGGAGCATTCATCGAGTCGTTGGCTCATAAAAAGGCGCCCTTTTCGAATTAATCGTTTCAGCCTTTTCTTTGTCGTGAGTAGACGCTATGACGCGGTAACCACGCGAGGCAAAACAAACGGCCGTACTTAATCCGACGTATCCGGTGCCAACGATCGAGATTGCCTGCATCCACTTGAGGTTTACTGGGGCTTACTTAAAGCTTGTGCGGCCGGCGTCATATTCGCAACTGTCCTCGGCCACACAGTGCTCGATCATCGCTCAAGCGTTTGTGTGCGAGATCCTCTCCGCTACGTAAGGCGTCACGCAAAGAACGATAGCGCGATCCAAACTCCATCATCAACGAGCCGCCACCGATTTACCTCAAATGTGGAAAAAGACGCGCACTGGTTACATTTCTCAGCTGACGTTCCTTCAGCATCTGCTGCTGGTTTGGAGATTTTCTTTTCCAGATACTGTTGTGTTTCCCGTGCAAATGAGCCCGTTGGAGAGCAAAATCAATGACTGCTTTGTATAGCCGATTTTGTCTCCGGCGTCACACCTCAAGCCCTCTATCACGTGCGCGTAGACATCTCGCTCTTGAAGAAGCAAGCGCATGGCATCAGTAAGCTGCAACTCGTCCCGCGTTTCAAGAGTGTGCGTTTGACGCAATCAAACATCTGGAGTCATCAGATAGCGACCGGCGATGCCTTGCACCACGTGTCACCAGCAAAGGAGGCTTAGTAGGGAGTGTGCCGGCTGGCGTCCACTTCTGCGTGAACCTGGCCGTGCCGCTCGCCTTGGTGTATATCGTTGGGCATCCAGGAACTTGATATCTTATCTGTTCGTTGCTCAGCGACTGCACCAATGAATGCCCAAGTTTTGTCGTTCGTCAGACGGATCGTTGATTGATCCTGTCTGCGATACGTCAAGGCTCGATGGAAGCTCACGCGCGTTTCTCAAACAAGTACACGTCATAGCCGTATGATGTGAAAAGCGAGCTCCCACCTGCGTAAGTCTTAGTTTCAATGTTCACGTATGATTCATTGAGAATGCGCAATGTGAAATTCTCCGCAGCCTTTCCAGCTATGAAGTTTGAAGCGAAAAGCCACACTCTGTCGTGACCACTCACATCTGACTGAATTTCGTTTATTTTGTCCTTGACCGACGGTGTTTCCGAAGAGTTGGTTGTGTTGCCGACAACCCCCCAATAATGGAGTGGTTTGGCTACAGCATCTGTCCTGTTGTTGTAGTAGTCAAAAACTATGCTATGGCCGTCGGGAGAAACTAAAACAACATCTCCGCTTTTGAGATTTGCGTCAATGAAACTAATCGCCTGTCGCGCTTGCGGCTTTGTTATCGAAGTGTAGTACACTTGCAAATTCGCCATAGACAATACGACGATGATGCCGATAACAGCTATCTGCGCGTACCTACAGTTGATATTTCGTATCCCCTTGGCGACTAGTATGTAAAGCGCCACTGAAGCTGCGATCGTGTACTTGTCGAGGTATATCGGGGTGGAAAAGCGAGAAATAATGAACGGTATGAGGTTGACGGTGAGCACCCACACCGCGAGAAAGTACACCGGTGCTGCACCTTGAATACGCACTTCCCACGCGTAGCCTTCGAGAGCTTTCAAAGGAGCTTTCCAGTCCATCGAACCGCGTACTTTTTGAATCCCGAATAAGGAGAGTACCGACAACCCCAGAAAGAGCACTAACAACACTACCGTGCCGGAATAGCCAGAAAAGGTGTAAATAAAATCGGCTATTGTAGGGGGTGCTAAACTGGATCCCGTTGCTAAGTGCCGCAAGATTTGTTGGATCAATACAGCCATCCACGGAACAAAAAGCGCTACAACGATCGCTTGCAGCACGGCCCAGTGCCTCAGCCGAAACGTGCGATCAGTTGACAGCACTAGCAAAGTCACGACGTAGATGTTCTCAGCAATGACGACAAACCAGCTATAATTGTGCGTCCACACCAAAAGCGTTGTTGAGAGAACATAGCCGACAGACGAAACAAGATTACTCTGCTGTAAGAAGCGCCAGAAAAAGTACATAGAGAGGAGGGCCAAGAGGACCATGAGGGTATACATCCGCGCCTCTTGGGAGTACATAATGTTGAACGATGACAGCGCGAGAATGAGCGCAGCCACCAGCCCTACCTGCTTGTTGAAGAGCTGACGGCCCACCACGTAGATCATCGGTATCGCGAGGATCCCAAAAAGAGCCGATAGAAGCCTCACACCGAACTCTGAGGTGCCAAAAATCGTCATCCAGTAGTGTAGCAGGAAGTAATAGAGGGGAGGATGCACATCCTGCGCTGTAACTTGCACCATTTGAGGCACGCTCAACAGGCTCCAACGCACGGATATGACTTCATCGAGCCACAGGCTTTGTGTGCCCAGATGATAGACCCTGAAAAAAGCGCCGGCGAGCACAATGCCCAACAATGCGATGCCGTACTTGGTTATCGTTCGCCCTGCTACTTCCACGCGCGGACGTCTACGCCGCGATATATAGGGGTTGTGGTTTCGAGGCGTTGTTAATCGTCGCGGCCGTGAAAGTGGCTTGAGAAGCCGCACAGAAAACGTTTCCGGCGTTTCGGCTTTGGCCGCGTCTCATCTTCTGATTTCAGCTCGGACCAAAAACAGACACCTGAGCATCTGGAGTACATCGCGCCTCACTTAACCTTGGTGCCAGCCTTGTGGAGCCACGTTATCGGTACTTCCGCAATCGCGTATCCCTTTTTGTGGGCTTTTGCCACAAGCTCTGTATCGAACGCAAAACCATCACAGTTGACATTGAGAGCGTCCCATAAAAGCGCCGAAACGCCTTGCATCCGCATTGAAGGTCGCGCTCGGTCGTCTGAAGCAGTACGCGTGCTAGGACCGCGTAAGCTGACACTAAGATCCGTCTTAAGAGCGGCTGGGGCTGAAGAATAACTGACGCTGGAAGCTTTCGCGATTCAATGGCAAGATCCGCTCCGCAGTTTATCGCGTCAACAACCCGCAAAAATCGTCTGGATGAATCGACCGGTCAGCATCAATGAACCCCAGAACGTCGCCGGTTGCCGCCGCGAGTCCCCGTTTGATAGCCCTGCCCTTCCCTGTGAGGGCCCTGCTGCGTGTAAGTATGACGGTTGCGGTTTCAACAGGCAGATTCTTGCACTATTTCGGGGGGCGCGTCTGTGGACGCGTCTTCTGCGACGACGAGTTCTAAGCCATCGAAGGAACTGATGTGTTGAAGTAGTTTTTCTATTTCACCAGCTTCATTATGTGCCGGAATCACTACAGAAATCATTCTCTTTTCCTAACAATTCGCACTCGTCGTCTTTCGTGGAACTTTGATGTGCGCGCACGGCGACATCTTTTCCCCATGAACGACCTCTCACAAGACGTTCTTTAACGCCAACAATAGAAGATGTGATTAAGGCCCCGGTCTGAAACCAGTAGCGAAAGGCAGCTCAATGCGCTCTAGGGCCTTGAAATCAAAAAAGGAATAACGATCTAGGAGATAAGGAATAGACTATATCTTTCGACATATTCTCTCAAACTGAACATCAAGGGCACATAAACTTCTTGATGAGTTCTTTATCTCGGAATGAACTTGCTGATTCTGCCTCTGGAATTTTCTGGTAAATCCTGTGCAGGTTCAGTATTTATCAGAGGACAACAAATTAGTTCCCGGCGGTGACCTTTTACTGCAACAACCGTTATGCGATCAAGAGGTTTTCGTGGCCCTTCAGGAATATGACACTCGTAAGTAGATGTAAATCCCACGTAAGAGATAAGATTGTACAGCGAAGGACGAGTGGGCCAAAAGCTTGTTAAGTTGTCTAGAGATGCCCATAGCCTTGCCCCCTTTTTTTCTGAAGTGGACTTAAGATCAGGTTCTGCATACGAACTACCCCAATACTCCTTTCCCTTATAAGTATATGATTTCTTAGCCCTTTGGCTTACGTGAGTATCTATGATTGTGACCTTCCGACATACCTCGTTTATCCTTTCAAGGAAAGAAAAGACGTCTGGGACGTCCAGGTGATAGAGGATACCTAGGCATAAAACCACATCAAAGCTGCCATATTTTTCCTTGTTAAGATTACGAACATCGTCTTGAACAAGTTCAAGATTGCCCAAAGAGAGCACATTTTTCACGAATCGGGCCTTCTCGATATTTGTCTCTCGTCCTTCAATTGCGACTACATCGGCTCCGTAACGCGCAAACTCTATTGCAAAGAGTCCTTCCAAACAAGCGAGATCCAGAATGCGCAGCTCATTAAATGGTTTGCAAGCAATATCGGACACAATTTGAACAATTTGTCTCAGCCTGACTTCATTACCGGTTTTCTTTTCACCAATAGTGTATAGGTCGGTGCCAAGTTGAATATTGTGCGACGTCCATTCACCAAACCTTTCAACAACCGCTTGCTTTTGACGTAGTATTTCTTCGTTGTTCATTTTGTATCTCCTGGAAGGCGGTAAGAGTGAGGTCGGGCCAAGCCCGGTGCTAACAAAAAGCCAACCACGAGCAATAGAACAGTTATCGCAGCTATTGGTTTCAATTGCATATTAGATCAGTTATGCAAGACACAAAGATTGGCTTAACTATTCCTATCCTGTCACTCCAATGCCTTCTTGTGTCAGGTCATGAACGGAGCCCAAAAATCAAAGGAAATCGAAAAAAGAAATAACGAGCCGGAGCTGAAGACCGGGGCAAAGGAACACGCGGCGCGGGTGTACAACCCTTTCTAACCCACCTTCACCGTCACTATTGGATGTCTTGTCGCGGTCGAGGGGAGTGTAGGTGGCACCCCCTTGATACTTCGTGAGAAACTCGAACATGCCGGCGTGCCGCTCGATCGCGGTGAGCAAATACCAGCCGGTGGCGTTGGTCTTCGCGGTCGCCTCGTGCTTTGTGCGCAAACAACGCCTTTGCTCGCGTGTCGGGACTAATGAACGGTAATCGTCAGTGCTCGTCGAGGTTGTATACCAGTTGGCTTAACTAGACTGTGACCTTCACACTTTGGCTGAAGGCCTCGTGGTAGATGGCGCTGCCGGCGAAGTAGGGCAACGCAAGCTCCGGCGCACTAGTATTTTTTGACCAACAGACGTCGCCCACTCAGTATCGGTATGTTTTCACTGCGTAAGCTGTGATTACCAGTCCGACAAAAACGAGTCCGACAAAAACGAGCATGACGAGGAGGCCGGGCGGCCCTTGAATCGGGAACGCAGCTGCGTTGCTCGTACCCTGACTTGGGGCGGCAGCTGCATTGCCGAAGGCATAGAAGTTGCCGTCAACGCTCCCCACGTAGACGACGCCGTTAGCGATGGCAGGAGAGGCGTACACTCTGCTTCCAGTCGTGTGGTTCCACAGCATCGCCCCGGTGGTGGCGTTGAGGGCGTAGACGTTGTGGTCAAAACTCCCCACGTAGACGACGCCGTTAGCGATGGCAGGAGAGGAGAACACCTTGTCTGCGGTCGTGTAGTTCCAGAGCTTGGTCCCGGTGGTGGCGTTGAGGGCGTAGACGTTGTGGTCAAAACTCCCCACGTAGACGACGTCGTTGACGACGGCAGGAGAGGAGAACACCTTGTCTGCGGTCGTGTAGTTCCAGAGCTTGGTCCCGGTGGTGGCGTTGAGGGCGTAGACGTTGTGGTCAAAACTCCCCACGTAG